>Ga0214544_1001147_pt1 | contig 53627 bp, 51 predicted proteins | sample CNSS3metaG_FD_160074 | JGI IMG/M metagenome (GOLD analysis project Ga0214544, IMG submission 160074) | Root nodule microbial communities from cowpea collected in UCLA plant growth center, Los Angeles, California, USA - CNSS3 | ecosystem: Host-associated > Plants > Roots > Nodule | place: USA...
GATGAGTTGAGTTGAGTTACACATTATTGGCATATTTCTCCATTCAATCAATCTTCTATCCTTTAAATATGTTATTGTGATTGATAAACCACTAACACACATCAAGTGTCCTTGGTTCATATAGCTTGCTATACCAACTACATTCTGTGTTAAGTTTATCAATCTAAGACTGGTTCATATAGTTTGTTATACTAGCTTTGATGCATTACATCTTAGTTTAGACCCAGAATTTTCTTTCTTTCTTTCTATCTCTTATATTTTGCAATATGTGGAGGATTGTTATATATTTATAAGTGTATTGCAAAAATAATAACGTTGCAGTTGTTGCAACCTTAGAAAGCATCCCTCCTTTTTCGGATGGTGCATGTCGTTGCAGTGAGATCTCCTCCACAAGTTGATCCAACATCCACATTTTATGCGATATTATTTTCCATACCAGGCTTCAGCTACGAAGCATGGATTTTTTAAACCATTCATCACCTATAAATAGGTGTTTAAATCTTCTTCCAAAACACAACCTTTTCTCATCTCTCATTTTCTTATCTTCTTTCTTTTATCTCTTCTCTTATATCCTGTTTATACCTACTCTATCTAAGAGTTATCTTGCAAGTTTCTGAGATCCTCAGAAATTCTGAGAAGTTCATGTTGTATCTTGGGGGCTTGCGCAATATACCGCGGATAAGTCCTTAAAGGCAGTGGATGTACACGCCTCGGAAAGCTTTGTGTTCATGATTTTTTGAGCTAATACAACAATCTTAAGGACTTATGGTTGACAACAACAACAACTCATCCTCCACGGAGAATCCAAATACTATTTCCGGAGCTTAAATGGTCTTTGCGAAACCTTTTCGGATGTGTCAAAAATCGAGGTATTCTCTGGATAAAACTTTCGACGCTGGCAAGAACATGTGTCTACCCTTTTAGATATGTATGGATTTGCTATTGCTCTCACATCTTTAAAACCCAACTCTAATATCCCTTCAAAACAAGTTGAAGATTGGATTCATGCAAACAAGGTATGTCGACACACTTTACTTAGTTCATTGTCTAATGACCTATTCGATGTGTACTGTTCATACAAGGAAGAAAACGAAATTTAGGATTCTTTGATCCTCAACTATACTGTTGAATAAGTAGTCAGACAAAGATTTATCATAGGGAACTACTACCATTGGGAGATGATTGAAGATAAGAACATTAAGATCCAAATCAACGAATATCACAATATGCTTGAAGATATCAAAGCATAGAACATAATCCTTCCTGATCAGTTTGTTTCAGAACTCCTGATCGAGAAACTATCGTTATCTTGGACTGACTATAAACAACAGTTGAAACACAGGCACAAGAAGGTTCCGCTTCAAGAGCTCATTACACACATCATAGTTGAAGATACTAATAGGTAGGAATGTGCTACTACAAGAGCCAAAGCATTATTTGCAGAAGCTTATATTATAGAAGAAAAATCTGCACCAAAAAGGTACGAGAATAAACCTTATCAATAAGAAAAGTAATTTTCGAAATTCTTGTCCCAAAGGATCTAACCCCACCTTTAAGAAAAAGGGAAATCACTTTGTATGTGGGAAGCATGGCCATCATGTACCTTAGTGCAGGCATAGAGCAAGAAATGACAATCCTCCTAGGGAAAATATTACCCAAGGGGAAGATATTATAATTGCGGTCATTTCACAAGTAAATTTAATGACCAATGTGAGTAAGTGGGTGGTAGACTCTGGTGCTACCAGGCACATCTGTGAAAACAAAAGTGCTTTTACCTCCTATACCAATGTAGGGGATGGAGAAGAACATGTCTATTTAGGTGACTCTAGGACAACTCCTGTCCTAGGGAAAGGAAAGGTTCTTCTGAAACTCACATCTGGGAAGACTCTAACCTTGAGTGATGTGCTACATGTGCCCTCTATTAGAGTTAATCTAATATCTGTAGCACTATTGGAAAAAGTTGGGGTTAAAGTGTCATTCAAATCTGACAAGATTGTAATGACAAAAAATAATGTTTTCGTGAGGAAGGAATATTGTGATCAAGGTCTCTTTGTACTCAATATTTTAGAAATTATTAGTGAATCGTCTTCTGCTTATATCGTTGACTCATATGATATGTGGCATGTTAGACTAGGACATGTGAATTCTTCGTATGTTATGAAATTGCAACAACTAGGATTAACTAATATGCATGATAAATAAAGTGGTAAATGTGATATATGTGTAGAATCTAAAATAATAAAGAAAATTTGTTATCCTGTAGAATGTTAATCTGAATTGTTAGGGATAATTCATTTTGATCTAGCCGACTTAAAATAGACTATGTCTAGAGCTGGTAAAAATTATTTTGTAACGTTTATAGATGATTATTCTAGATACACCAAAGTGTACTTAATCAAGCATAAAGATTAAGTTTTTGATGTGTTTTTAAAGTATAAGGCAGAAGTAGAAAATCAATTGAATAAGAAAATTAAGAGGATTAGATCAAATAGAGGTGGTGAATATGTTTTGTTTAATGAATAATGTGTTAGAGAAGGTATCATCCATGAAGTAACTTGAGTCTAGTGGAGTAGCTGAGAGAAAGAATAGAACTCTTAAGGAAATGATGAATGCCATGCTTATTAGTTTTAGTGCACTTGATAACCACTAGTACAATAATAATAAATTACATCAGTTTTTTTGGACATATTACATCAGTTTTATGACCGATGTTGTATCAGACAATATATAATAAGTGAATACATATTACATCGGTTGTCAAAGAACCAATGTAATAGTGAAAACAAATATTACATCGGTTATTCTTGGGAACCGATGTAATATCTTGTACTATTTTTTTAATATAGTACATGTTTATCTAGCTTCTAAACCAGAACCTGAAAGCATGACATTCTCCTTTCATTTTCTATAGCAGGGTATATACATATCAAATATGTCAATCAACAAGCAATTACACAAAAATTAGTTAAACCAATTGATACATGGAAAAAAATATCTATCAAGAAAAATAATAAATATGTGAACCCACAAGTTGGAGCTATGTTGTTGAGTATGTGTCCCATTCCATAATAAAAGATAATCCATCTTCCCAAGACCCTAGTATATGTGTCATTTGCTTCAATGAGTATGTGTCACCCATTTCAAATGTTCCTTATCATCACCAACCACTCTAGGACAACTTGCAAGGTAGCTAAAACCATATTATCGTCATATATTCATAAGTGTAAATTCTAGAAATTACTACTTAATAAGAAAATATTTTAGACACATTGTATAACATCTTAGTTATTCTAGAAGAATGTTATAAAAAATATTTGTTATACATCAATTCATTTGCTCAACTTCGTGAGTTTTAATTTGTCAACTCACATGTTGCCATTGCTTTTGGTTTTGGACCAATATACGAAGACTTTATGTCAACTAATTAAATCGACTAATCATATCCAGACATAAATAATTTTTCATACGAGGTCATAATTTCCATAATGAATGAGAAGATTCACATAATTTTTTATATGATCAACACCATTGGATACAAAAGGGGACACTTTTGTTCGTCGAGTGATTCACTCTCGGCCATGATTCGAACACATACATATTCTTGAGGCATGTTTCAATCTCAATTGAAATACTTAAGCATCGAAAAATTATCCAGAGGGCAATTGACTTTTAGAAGGATAGAACATGCTAAGTTCCAACAATTCTATGTATCTTCTTTTCAAATTTATCAATAATTAGGTAGCAGGAAACTAATCAGAAGGAAATGAGAAATTGCAAATAGAAATTTAGGAATATAGAACATATCAAGGCCCAACAATTCTATTGGTATTATCGTCCCACATCATTGCTTCACAACTGGTTCTAATTCATATATTCAGAAGCGATGTAGAGGAAACTCACCAAAAAAACCAGTGTTGTTGTGTAATCTTGACCCACCACGATCTCTTTCATGAAAAATTGCAAATCCATGATGCGATGCTCTATTTTTTGGCTTGAAACAAACCTTAGACCCCAATAAAAGCCACAAACATCAGAAAGCTCGCCAGAAAAAATTCCTACACCACCACACTTTAACGCATAACACCTGAACACAAAAACCCCTCCCATTGGTGGCGGGAAAGAATGGTGTTACTAGTGGTGGCTCGAAACGACGTTAGAGAGGCACATGTTGAGCGCGATGCAGCGACCACCTAGGGTTAGGGTTGAGCGCGATGCAATGGCCACCTAGGGTTATGGTTGAGCGCGATGCAGCGATGGCATAAGGCTAGGGTTCAGCGGTGACGACGGTACAAACAGAGAAACTCCTCTAGGGAAATAATACAGACAAAAAAAATCTTGTTCGGCGTTTCAAATGGAGAGAGGCGTTTAGAACTGAATGAGGCACACAATCATGTGTGAACGAGGCACAAGTGGGTGATTTCTGGTGAACCCATACGCGAGTGAAAAGAGAATTGGAACGAAAGAGAAGAAGGGAAAGGCGCGTTCTTTGAATAAAAACTAATACTACATGGGTTACCCACACAACCGATGTAATATTGTTTCCAATATTTACGAAACTGCCACTGCATTATCTATTACATCATTTTTTTAATAAATGATGTTATATGTCATTGTTATATCCACATTTTGCACTAGTGAACCTTTAGGGAGAAACACTTCTTACTGCATGTTTTTAAAAAATAGGATACCTCATAAGAAAACCGGTAAAACTCCTTATAAGTTGTGGAGATGTTATCAACCTAATCTTAAATATCTAAAAGTGTGTGGGTGCCTAGCTAAGCTAATGTGACCTGATCCTAAGAAAAGGAAAGTAGGCATTCAATCAAATCGTCTATCCTTTAAATATGTTAAAATTCAATCATAGCTTTTATCTTACCATACTTAAATAGACATTGATTTTAATTTAAAATTGAATAGTTCGGCCAAACCGATGCAACAATACATATAAAACATTATAATATAAATAAAATAGGAAAAGTAATTGTGTGTGTGCTTAATTGACACCTTGATTTTTTTTTTACAAATACACAAACAACATATGATTTATTTTATGAGAAAATACTCATAAAAGAGGAAAGAGAAAAATAGAAAGATAAAAGAAAACCAAAGAATGAAAGAAGCAAGAAGCACTAGATATTCTATCACAACTTTCCTGAGTTAGAAAAATAAAACTAAGAAAATTGATATGAAATGATATTGTAGAAATTTTAAAAGAAGGAGGGTAACATCATTCAAATGCCTATAAATTGAAGTATAGTGAAGTATATACCTTCTAAGATTTTATTGTACTTTCTTACTTTGGCGGTGCTTCTCATTATTATGGATAACTTTATCTTTGAAGTTATCAAATTAATACCAATTAATTCAATATTGATAAGAAAGTAGCCAAAATCATTAGTATGTGTAAGATTACCTAATGTTATCTCCCAACAAATACATAATTGATTTCTAACAAAATAATTCTCATAAAATCTATACAAAAAGGGTTAGACAAATAAAACTAAAATAAAATAATGAAGTAAGATAATAAAAATTTAATTAAATAAAATATAGAAACAAATTTCAAAAAGAAGAAAGAGAAAGAATTAATTATATTAAATTTGATGTAGTGAACTTAAGGAAATCAGTCTCAGTGCAAAGTTGATGAGTTTAGTTGAGTTACACATTATTGGCATGACCTATTGGAGCAAGTTAGAGCTTCAGAAATAGAATTGAACTTGTCACTTGGAAACCTATACCAACCTGTGAACAAAGAAGAAGTTGGAATAAAAAAGAGTTATGAACAAGCTAAACTTAGAGAAGGGTAACTTGTTAGACCAAAGGCAACAACTTGTTGTTATAGGTTGGAACACTAATGGTCAGATTCTGCACACATAGACTACTTGTGCCAACCAGTGAAGGAAAAGAGAAGTTGAATTATGTTACTTGCTACTTAGGTGATTTGTATATTTAAACTATGCTAGTCTAGGTAGTTTGTACATAAGTTTTACATGCTATCAGCAGTTCCTATGAATAGTTCTAAGTAGTTTGCATATCGAAAAATATTATAATAATAATAGTAATGTGATAAGTCATGATTATATGAACTTTTTTTTGAAGTAATTGCATTGTCTTAGGTAGATTTAAGTTGTTAATTCTTAGTTCTTAGCTTATATTTAGTTTAGAGAGCAGTATAGTAGAATTTGATAAATTTAGCTTAATTAGGAAATTTTAGTGTTAGTCTTAGAATTAGTTCTGGAATAGCCTAGGATTGTAGAATAGTTTTAGAAGTTAGAATTAATCGACACTTTAACTTCTTTTTTTTTTACAAATATACAAACAAACATATGGTTTATTTTATGGTTAAAATACCTTTTTGGTCCCACTTTCGTTAAGTTTTGTCAAATCAGTCCTAATTTTGTTTTTGTGCTCAAATAGGTCCTAATTTTCGTCAATTTTGTTCAATTAGGTCCTTTTTTGCTAACACAGTTTAAATCATTAACAGTCATGAACAATGACTGCCACATGTCACTTCATGGGTTTTTTAATTTCTTTTTATTTTTTTAAATTTTTTTTTAATTTTTCTTAATTTCTTTAAATGTCCATGTGTCAATCCAACAACGTGTCACATGTCAAAGTGTTTTAATGTTTTCTAGGTTTAATGGCGTCATCGAGGGTTTTGATGTTTGTTAGGTTTAATGTGCCTTATTGAATAACGAATGGTTGTTTGGTTTTTCTTGAATTTGTTGCAACTGTGTTTATGTTTAAATTTGGGTTTTCTGCAGATGAAGCATTTTCCCCTTTGGATTTTCCTTTCTTATTGTTTCAGATTCGCAATGCAGCCTCGAGTGTTAGAACTTCCTATAGGAGACTGACTAGGATCTTTGCTATTTATTTTTGTGATCTTGCTGACTGAGTAACCCGATCAGGATGACCACTTATGATCCTCAATACCCTTGGGCCCCCTAAATTTTAAAAGGGAAACCACTAGTTTGTGTACCGAAAAAGGAATAAAAGTCTTTAGGGAAAGATAGGATCTATGTAAGAATGATGAGAAAGATGTGGACTTCAGAACGTGTGAGTTAGATGAGCCTGTTTGTAGAAATGGAACAATTCCACCCTTGCAAACGTTCACCTTTATATATACTACCCTTTTTTAGCGTCTTGGCTTCCGATTGCCTTTCAACGATTTTGAGAAGGGTTTATGGACTTCACTGAACGTAGCTCCTGCACATTTACGCCCTCAATAGTTAGGCTTTTATATGTGCCTTCTATATTTTGTGTGGAGGGCTCAGAGTCCAGCTGACTCCCTCTATGTTCCTCTATTTCTTTGAGTTGAAAAGCAGCTTGTCCTGGCAGTTGTGGGCCTCTATGAGTTGCGTGAGCGGCCGAGGTCTTTTCACCTTATATTAGTCTTCTTACAAAGGGTTTAAGGGATCCTTTGTGAAAATCCTTGCACCTGCTCATAATTTGACCTTGCTTGAGGGATTCCTACTATATTGGAAAAGGCATCCTACCCCATGGAATGCTCGACTAATTGAAGATTTAACTTCAGTAGAGAGGAAAGGCTGCCAAGATCTAGAGGGTTTAGAGGTTATTTTCGACATTTGTAAGGTCTTAGAGCTTGAATACCGAGAAGTAGATTTAAAATTTTTTCATTGGTATATACTTTAACTAATCTTGTGTGTCTTCTTTGATTCTATCTTATTATAACTCCCTAATCATATTTTGTTATGATCCCAGAAAATCAGATGTCCTTGTCTCAAAAGGACCTACTTCGACGGATTAAGTAGCAGGAAGCCACCAAGGTCGGGGCGAGCTCGAAGACTCGGAGCTCTCCTACCAAGGTTGTGCCCAAGAGCGATCTTGAGGCTACTCAAAGTGACCCCAAGTTGAAGAAAAGGAAAATCATGCAAAAAGAAGCTAGCCAAGTTGCTTTAGAGGGCTTAGAATCGAATGATCGTCCTCTCTTTACTAGGGTTCTCAAAATACATGAACTCACCGTGAAGAAAAGTTTTTGGGATGAAGGATTTCTAGATTTGGCACATGGACGGGCGAGCAACTATTCTGCAACAGATGAGGCTATACTTTCAAAGTGTGACCCGACGTCCATGCATGAGGACCTTTTGCGTTATCTGCGTCAAGCAAAAGCTTCTACCTTTTCCTGGTTGTACGTGTAGAGTCATTAGAACAAAGAGAGCTGAAAATTAGAGCTTATGTAGAAACTACCGAGAAGGAGGTAGAAAAACTAAGATCTGAGCTAACCGAGTTTGGTAAAGTCCGGAAGACATTGAAGGACAAAGAGTCGGAGTTGACAGGTCTAAAATCCAAACTTGACGAGCTGACACCCAGAGTTCAAGATTACGAGGTCCAAGTGAAAGGTTTGACAACCCGCTGCCAAATTTTGGAAAACGAAAAGGAGGAGCTTGCTGACCAACTTTGTACGACCTTGAAGTAGGGATTTCAGCTAGCTTTGGACCAAGTAAAAATTCTATGTCCTGATGCTGATATTTCATGTGCTAATATCACGAAAGAGATGGTGGATGGACAGCGGGTGGATGTCATCGATGAGGAATAGACTTGTTTATCCCTTTGTAATAGACTTTGAACTTTATTAGTTTTTCTGTAGAAAGAGTTATCCCTTTTGAACACTTCTGAACTACTACTGACATTTAAACGCTAGTATTTGTAAATTTATTTTGTTCCCCAGATATGTATTTCTCAATGTTGTTATACTCTCTATCTAATCTCGACATGTATCTTGAAAAAGACTCGAGCTCTTACGAGAAAGGTAATATAATATAACTATTTTAATTTAGCGTAGAGAATTATATGCATCACGCGTGGTTTGGTCGAGACCTAACTGATTTTTGCTCTTTAGCGTACTGAGGGTCGCGCGTAGCTAAGTCGGATCGAAGTAGCCCTCAACATACCGAGGGTCTTATCCAACGCGTAGCCAGGTCGGACAGAAGTAGCCCTCAGCGTATTGAGGGTCTTATCCAACGCATGGTCAAGTCTGACCGAAGTAGCCCTTAACGTACTAAAGGGCTTATCCAACGCATAGCTAGGTCAGACAAAAGTAGCCCTTATCGTACTAAAGGTCTCTAGTGTTCCAACGTACCCCCTAGCCTCTAGTGTTCTATCTTTGCCTTTTGACATACCAGACATGAAGCTACAAAATCCGCCACAATTGTTTTCATACCCGTCCACCAGAATGTCGCTTTCAAATCTTTATACATCTTAGTCATACCTGGATGTATGCTAAGACGACTTTTATGCCCTTCATCTAAGAGCATCTTCCTTAATACCCGACTCCTAGGTACACATACCCTTTTTCTAAATCTCAGGATGCCGTATTTACCCATCCTGAAATCTTTCCTCTTCTCAGTACCCAGCTCACTAATTATTTGCTGCAGCTCTGAATCCTTTCCCTGTTCCATCCTAACCTCATCCAAAAACTCGTTAGTAATTCGCAGCATACTACACAGTATATAATCAGTTTCGGTGTGTAACCCCAAATTCATGTATCGTAATTGCTCAATCAGCTCCAGTTCTTTTATCATCATAGCAGACGTATGCACCCTCTTTCTGCTTAAAGCGTCTGCAACGATATTGGCTTTGCCAGGGTGATACAACAGCTCGAAGTCATAATCTTTTAGGTACTCCATCCACCTGCGTTGCCTCATGTTCAATTCCTTCTGATCGAATAGGTACTTCAAGCTCTTGTGATCACTGAACACCTGAAACTAGGAGCCATATAAATAATGTCGCCAAGTCTTCAGAGCGAACACTATTGCAGCTAGCTCCAGATCATGCGTCGGGTAATTCTTCTTATGCACCTTCAACTGACGAGATGCATAAGCCATTGGGCGTTTCTCCTGCATCAATACACAACCCAATCCCTGATATGAAGCATCGCAGTATACTTCAAAAGTCTTAGCCGTATCTGGAATCGCCAAGACAGGAGCTGTGGTCAACCTTATCTTCATCTCCTCGAAACACTTCTCACAACTGTCCGTCCAAGAGAAGGGCTAATCCTTACGGGTGAGTTGCGTCATAGGACTTACTAACTTCGAGAACCCCTCCACGAATCTTCGATAATAACCGGCCAGTCCTAGAAAACTCCTCACCTTTGACACTGTTTGTGGTCGCTCCCAATTCATCACTGTCTCAATCTTTCCCGGGTCGACTGTAATACCCTGTGCAGAAATCACATGGCCAAGGAATTGAACTTCTTCCAGCCAAAACTCACATTTAGATAGTTTCCAATACAACTGATGCTCCCTGAGCACATGTAACACCACCCACAGATGCTCAGCATGTTCCTCCCGGTTCTTGGAGTAAAGAAGAATGTCGTCAATGAATACTATGACAAACTTATCTAACCATGGTCTGAAAATTCTATTCATGTAATCCATGAATATTGCTGGGGCATTGGTCACTCCGAAGGGCATCACTACGTATTCATAGTGACCATAACGCGACCTAAATGTAGTCTTCTGAACATCTTCTGGTTTAACCAGGATTTGATGATACCCGGATCGCAGATCAATTTTTGAGAATACCACTGCCCCTCTCAATTGGTCCAGCAAGTCATCTATTTTGGGCAATGGATATTTATTTTTGATCGTTAGCTTATTTAGTTGACAATAATCCACGCAAAGTCAAGAACTCCCATCCTTCTTCTTGACTAGTAGCACTGGAGCTCCCCATGGTGACGCACTCGGTCGAATGAACTTCTTTTCTAGTAGATCTTCAATCTGCTTCTTCAGCTCGGCCAACTCTACCGGTGCCATTCTATATGGAGCCATCGACACTGGCCTAGCTCCAAGGACGAGATCTATAGTGAAGCCTACATCCCTGCTGGGCGGTAACTGAGGCACTTCATCTGGAAACACATCGGTATATTTATCCACTACCGGTATGCTTCGGATCAAATCAATTGTACTCCTTTTCTCTGACTGCACCATTATCACATAGCATGAAGCTCCATCGGTCGCCTCCTGTATCGCCTCACGAGTAGAGATTAGTGACAACCCATCAGTCTTAGGGAATACTACGCTACGTCGTCTACAATCAATGATAATGTGATTGTCCGACATCCAGTCCATCCCGAGTATTACGTCTAGTCCCTCCAATGACAAGCAAATGAGGTTCACTTTGAACCTGTGTCCTGCCACTTCAATAGTACAACCAGAACATACCAAGTTGGTAGATACTTGCCCTATTGCAAGTGTCGAGACTGCCAGTTCACACCCCAAATCACGGGCTACTAGTCCAAGCCTACTCACACATTCTTGGGAGATGAACAAGTGAGTAGCACATGAGTCAAACACAACCAAAACACTGTTATCAAACAATAAACATCGGTCCAGTGTGAGGTTACCTGATTGAGTGGCCTTAGTACTAGTCAAAGCAAAAACTCTCCTAGTAGCTCTGGGCCGGTCTGCTAACACCTTCTGTTGTTTCTGTTGCGGTAATGCTCCTCCAGCTGTCTTCTTATTACGACATTGAATCGCATATTGCCCATTGAGATTGTATCATCAGATTTGGAGTGCCTAAACCAATACCTATCGCTGTACTGGTGTAGAGCCTAGCGGCAACCCGCCAAGCGATAACCGCTAAAATAGTAGGCTCCTGGAACACGTGCACCTAACGGTGATGGTAGTTCTGCCAAGCGGTGTCTGCAGTGTATGTGGTTCAGAGGCGCTACGCGCTTGGCGATATGTGTCCTCCGCCAACGATCTGGACGCGTGTAGATCCTGGTGCCTCGTGAGCTACACCGGACGATGTTGCTGTAACAAGAGTGTGTTTCTTGCTTCGATGTGCGTGGTCTACAGGCTTCTAGAGTATCTTAAAGGTAGGCTTGTTGGTGTTTCTTGAGTCGTGTCTCGAAACGTATCCCTTGAGTTGTGGCTCGGGATAGGGGTTAAGCACATGGTATTCCTTGAGTTTGAATTATTATTGAAGTAATAAAAGTTTTAAATTTTCCCGCGTTTTCTTGGGAAATGAGCTTTCAATAATTGACTCTTAATTATTATTTTCTTTATTTTATTATTTAAATCAATAATATTCGATCGGGATGTTACATAGGGGAAGTTGAACTTTTGAGCTTTCCTTATTTATGTGTGTTCACTGTGTGAGTTTGTGGGTTCTATTACTGCATGATGTTTTATCCTTTCTCCAAACTCTCTTAAAGTATTGATTTGTTGGAGTATCATACTTTCACATCTTGCTGTGCAGGAATTTTTCTGAAACCATCTCTATGCTGGTTTCTTTTATTTATTTTTTTTTTTTGCTTGGGTGTTTATGACGGACCTTAGTGGGAATGGACTTGTTATACTTTGTGCAAGGGTTTCTTTCAGGGTTCATTATTTTCTGCATCACAGTGATAATTGTTGGGGTTGGTTTCTTTTTAAATTATCCTAAGTTTGGTTCTTGTGTACTTTTAATGGTTTTTAGGAGTTTTTTTTATAACCTGCATGTGTAGGGGAAGTTGGACCTTGCTCTTATTGCTTGTATTTTCTTGTTTGATGAATGAAGCTTGAAAAGCATGCATGTGAATGATATGATAATGAGTGTTGTTCTTGTCATGATTTTCTCATCATTTCTCGCTAATTTTTTTTCTTAACACGGATGTTCGATATCACGGTTTCTTAGCCTGCCTTGCGGAGCATTCAGTGGTTCTAATGCATGCGTTTGGTTTTGTGGGTAGCATTTTATTGCCCACGATATAGTATATCATGCATATGTTTTGCTTTGTAGAAATCCATGGCTTGCACAAAATTGTGGTTTTTGTTGCATGCATTCATAGGTTTGTTTTAATATACATATTCCTTTTTGTAGGGTTGTTGTATTGATTATATATGTTCGTTTAGCAGGTTTGGATTGGTAGCTTTTGATTCCAAATATATTTTTTTTATGTATCTCGTTTTGGTGTTTGGAGTGAAACCCTGTGATGAAGATGTGACCACCTCATCAAGTTCCAAGGAGGCCAACCCTAGGAGGATCACTAGGAGCATGACAAAAGGGAAGGCATTATCCTCTCTATCTTTATTTTGCATTTCTTTAGTTTCAATTTCTTGAAGTTGGTTATGGTTGACTATTTTGAGTTGACTTGTTGACCTTGACTTAAGGGTGGACTTGACCCAAGATTAGCTAAACCTTAAACCAACATGATAATAAATTCCTTAATTTGCTTTTGTAGGAATAAGAAAGGAGGAGGACCACATAGGAGACACTTGGCGTCCTAAGGAAGAGAGAGAGAAGGAACAAGACTTTCTAGAAGCATCTAGAAAGGGGAGGCCCACATGCCTTGGACACCAAGTCTTCTAGAATGTTCTAGAACCTTCCTTTGGGAGCCTTGGCCATGAAGACTTGCCACCTAGATGGCTTGGACGAAAATTCACCCATGTGCACCCTAGGATGACCTAGTTTCGAGAACATGCTAGGTTTCTTTAGTAATCCTTTAACTTAGTTGTTTTGCTAAGGGGGCCCTAGACTTATCTATTTAAGGGGACCTCCAACACTTGTACAAGGGTTGAACATTTTAGAGAATTTATACACTTTGTGTTTCAACCTTTTGTGACAGTATTTCTCCTTAGGGAGTGGAGTTCTTTCAAGCCTTATCTTGCCTTGGCAAGTGGCGGCATACACCACTCATCTTCAAGGTTGACATGGCTTCTTCTAGCCTAGCCTTGTAGTGGCGTGAATCCTCCATTCCTCCCCTTTCCCCTGCTTTTCATTTTATGTTTCTTTACTCTTCTTGGTTTATATTGTTTCTATTATATGTTTTTCCTTTTGGTTTCTTACTCTCCATCAATCCATTCTCCTCCTCTCAAGAACCTTGGAAAGGAACCTTCACATCTAGATAGCTTGCTATCTTAATGTCTAGTGAGGGTTTCCTTGGTTTTCTTAATCAATCATCACCATATTCATTAATCTTCTAAAAGGAACAAGATAATCCTACATCACCCTGGTTGATGTGCACTCTCTTGACACCACTAGTATTTTCGTTATCTGATTGGTGCATTGGGTATGGGTGCTTGGTAGAAGATTCATGGTCTTCATGTAAACCAACAACCACTTCTCGATTAACATTTTAGGGCAATTGTACTTGGTTTGCTTTGGGTGCAGTTTCTTTTTCTTTATCTCTTAACATATGTTTAGGCGCAGTTGTGTTGTTTCTTCATATAATGTTTTGAGTGCAGTGGTTATTTCCCTTCTTTTTATACCCATTTCATTACATCTAAAAATGCTCTAAGAAGTGGGACTCATGTAAGCATGTAAATAAGTTTGTAGCATATTTTAAGAACATTCACGAGCAAGTGTTTTTAGATATAACTCATATGATGATTGGTTTATTGGTATTCTTGATGGGTTCACATTTATGTTGTGTGAAGTTTAAAGTTTGTGGTGCATTTATATTTCTTACCTATATATTGTTTCACGTCCATGAGGTGTCTTTATGTAGTGATGGAAGCATGTAGGTATAGTGGGTTACGTCATTACTTTGGTAGAGCATTCTTCTCCTTTATTTTATTCATGGTGCAAACCCTTTCTTCATTTTTCATACTACATGCTTTAATGGGTTTGGTTGGTTAAAGACCAAGGAGCCACATGCATGTTTCTTTTATTCTTTTGGTAGAATGCAAACTACGAAAAGTGCAAGGGTTTTTAGTCTACCTTTTTATTGATAAAACACTTTTATGGGTGTGGTGGGGTCACGTATATTTCTTTTTCACTTTAGGTGAAAGAGTTTTTGGTTGTCATATATGTCATATATTCCCTAAACTCTAAACTCTTTAACAATGGATGTCATATATACTTGGTTTTCTCCCTCTTGCTTTTAGATGTGGGCCCACGTTCTTTATATTTTTAGAGTGCATGTAACGTAAATTCATGGCTCATGTAAATGGGTGTTGTACAAATTATTTAAATTTGGTGGGACCCATACCCTAACCCTATTGGCATACATTCTTTTTATTTTGTTTAATTATTATGTTATGCATGGGCCTTTTAATAGTTGAACTATGGTCACAATTATATCTCTTTAATTTTTTTTTGTCTGGGTTATTTACTACGACAGACGTATGTTTAAACTTGTTAAATGGTGTATGAATTCAATTTCACACGCTTGGAAGGAGTTCTCGTTATGGTTTAGGAATGACATGTTTAATTAGCTCTCTATATTTAATGATAGTGTTGTGTATACGTTGGGAGGAATTTGCTTTATGAAATTTTATTTCCCATGCACGATGTGATTGTGATTATAATGCTTTAAGTATTTTACTTAGAGGGGATGCTGAGCATTATTTACAATATCTTATTTTGCTAAATTTCAATTATATATATTTATGGTTGGGTTACCCCTATTTGTTTGTGTTGTGTGTTTGTTGTGTGTGCGATGATCGTATGACGCATGTGTTATATAGGAGCAGATGATATTGCAGATCATTATGGTGTGGAGTAGATTGACGAGAGAAAGGGGTGAACTCGAGATTTATGTTTTTTTTTTATTATTAAGTTGTTAAATTACGTATTAAAGACAGTGTAATTTTTTTCAATTCATTGTCATTTAAAAATTTTAGACAATGGAAGTTTGAACTACGTTTTTTTTAATAGACTAAATTATGAATTTTTTTTCTAAGTTCATTTTATCGATAATCATATCTGCTAAAAGTGCTCATTTTATTACTTTTTGTAACATCCAAAAAAAAATTGCGATGTTGCATTGCTCCCATGTTCTTGAGGCAAAAAGGCATTACCTTGTAGCAAAAATTCGTCGTTGTTCCCATGAAAGCAGTTTTGTCCTCATCATCGGGATGCATTCTGATTTGATTGTATCCAGAGTAAGCATCCATAAAACTTAGCAATCCACATCCGGATACCCAATCCACAAGAGTGTCAATGTTTGGCAAGGATTATGAATCTTTGGGGCATGATGTATTAAGGTCTGTGAAGTCGACGCAAATTCTCCATTTCCCATTAGCCTTCTTCACCATTACCACGTTGGCAAGCCATTTAGGATATTGTATCTCTCTAATATGGCCTTGTTCCATCAACTTTCGTATCTCCTCGGTGGCAGTCGTTTCCTTTTCATCATTGAGCCTTCTTCGTCTTTGAATCCTAGCTTTGATTTTGGAATTAACATTTAGGCGGTGACAGATTACATCAGGATCTATTCCAGGCATGTCCTTCACAATCCAGTCAAAGGATATGAGGTTGGAGCGAAGAACTCGACATAGCTCAGATTCTCTTTGTGCGTCAAGGTCGGACACAATCTTGACTTTCCTTGGAGAGATTTCCATCTCTTTTAGCTCCCCCACTAGCCTAGGGCCACGGTGGTCGTCGGATGTCCTTGGATCAAGCTTATCCCCTTCTACTTCTTTGGTTGGAGTGTGTGTCTAAGCTATGCTATACGCCTCTTGTCGCGTGCGTAGACTATTCTCATAGCATTTGCAGGCATTCACTACTATTTATCTGACAACGATTGTAATCGTTGCCTATTCGTCTACGAAGGTTGTCCCAAGGACCATATATCTTCGAACTTCCACTGATTTACTTGAGAATCCCACCAAAACCCTGTCGAATGGTTAAAGCTAATCCCTGGGAATTTGTATACCCACAAACGCATCCTACGAACATCTTGCAACGTATGGCGTCGTTTCCTCTGGAGATTAACATTTGTGCTTGGAAAGCTTTTAGATGAGCCTCTAGATCACCTTCCCCGGTGAATGGCGACACTTTTGGGATTATTAAATGTGGCGGTATCAACTCTTCCATGATTCTCCGTGCGAGGGGGTGTCCTTCTTCTAGGTCTGAGTTCCTTCTGAGGATGTGTCGGTCTTGAAGATTGCCATGGTCTCGCAACCAAGTGTGTAACTCATTGTTGCTCTTACGTAAATCCTCTTATTGATGTAATGATTCCTCCAGGCACTGACGAGCTTCTATGGATTCTTTTCGCATCCTTTCATTCTCAACCTCTGACTCAGCTCAACGTTTCTTGCTCTCTGCCTGCCATTGGGCTCGCTTGCCTTCTGTTTGTGTCTGTATTGCATCCTTCTCACGTCTCAAGTCTTCAATCTGCTGCATGACTTGCTCAATGGTTAAGGGATTGTCGTCGTTGTTTTTGGGTGTAGTAGTCGTCATATCACATTTGACGTAAGTGGGGTTGGTTTCTAGTTTTACCGAAACCCCACGGTGGGTGTCAATGCTCTTATCTCTAAATCTAGGATAAGATTAAGAACAAATATCCTTCTCCTCATATTTGGGTCCCAATCAGAATCCAACACTATGTGATCAACTGGGTGTCCACTTATGCTAAAATAAGAGGGAAAGGATCAAACTATCGGGTCCAGAAAAAAAAGTGTCCATTTTCCTTTCCTAAGTCTCACTATATAGATGTGAAATCTTGGGAAGATATTTCTACTTTATTCCTTGGAATGCCTCTGACCTTTTTGGACTATGTCAACACCTAATTTTGTTCTACTTTATTTTATTTTATTTTTTACTTTTTTTACTTTTTTTATTTTTTTCTTTATTTTGCTTTTTCATTTTATTATTTTTATTATTATTATATTATTTTTCTTTCTTTTATTATAAACCCATTTTGTTTTACGTCTCCCATCCTAGTTTAGTAAAAAAAAAAGAAAAACAAAAGAAAAAAAAAAGGAAAAAAAAAGCAACAAACAAAAAAAAGAAAAAAAAAAGAAATAGGAGAATGAGATGTTAACGTAAGGTCTCTGATATTAGCATACCTACATCTTTTTACAGCAAACCTATATATTTTTACTATTGGTTAGTTGGAAGATGTTCAGAGGTGCATCAACTATGCTATGATTGTTTTTTGTATTGAGAATTACGTGAATGGGCTAAGGTTCGCAGATGCAGGAAGAATGTTGGGGGTTTTGGAACAGCAGGAACCGCTTGGCGGCACCTTGGTTGCCGCCAGGCGCCATACCAAAGATGCATGGTGTTCTTATTCATGAAAAACACTATTTTTCGTATTTTCGAGGAATAAGAACCGCTCGGCGCTAGTTTTGTACCGCCAGACGCCAGGTTCTTGCTTTTTGGGCACTAGGCGCCATCATTTTTCTGGTTTGTGCATTTTTCATAATACATTTTTCTGGTTCGTTAACCGTCCGATTTAAATCAAATTTTGATAGGTGCTCCATAACATGTAGTTGTTCACTTTGAACAGTGGAGATTTGATTTGGAGGTCAGTAGCTAGAGATATACGTTACTCATTATTGCTGATTTTAGAGTCTTTAAAATACATGAATAAGCTCTTGATAATTTCAAGTAACTTCTAATGAAGCATGATTGGGTTATGTTGTAACTCTCTATCAATTTGAATATTCCTTTGGGTTATTCACATGTGGAGAGTTGGTTATTGGTGAATGCATGTGTGTCAATATTAATTTGCATTGTTGCATAGGATCATGTCCTTAATTTGTTAGAGTGATGTTGCTTATATTTGTTTGAGCATGCGTTATTCATAAGTTAGAATTGAATGCTAGCATGGATTTAAAGGGTGGAATATATATATATATATATATATATGAAATGTGAATGGAATGATTTTACTTTGTTCTTGGTGCTTAAAAACCAGTAGAGAATTGAAGCGTGTGGTGCTTGACGATAGGGGTTGTCCCGCCAAGCAATACTTGCTAAAACAGTAGCGTCAGTGTAACATCTCTAACGGATATTACAGATTTAATAAATATAATAAAATAAGACATTACAATTTCATTAATATAAAAAAAACATTTCCCAAAAACGCGAGAAATTTCAATCTTTATTCAATCGTAACAATAAACTGAGTCCAAACTTTATAAAGCTTAAATACAATATCCCAGTTTAATAATGTATGTTATTACAATTGATCCAAAACATAATAAAACTCTGATTAAAAAATGAATCCCAGTCTATCCCCGCTCTGGCTCTACGCCTCACCAGATCAACCTGCAATATCCTTTGCTCACGTGTACCGCATACACGACCATCACCAAACACAAGCAGATAGGGTGAGCTAACATAATAAACATATAGATAGTTCAAATATATATATATTAAAACTCAACGAAGAAATCACATCCTTCCATCCCACATGGCCACAACCATGCTTGATATCAAATTCACACCAAAGGAGTTACATCCATTGACCCCAAACATGGCCACAACCATGGTTTGATATCCAATTGCATCAAAGGAATCTCATCCTTCCCCCCCCCCCATGGCCACGACCATGTTAACCGTGTTCTACGTCTTTTATTGAGTACCTCAAGATGCCTTGCTGCCACACCTATCGACCACAATTGATAGAACACGTGCGGGAAACCACGTTACGAATCACACACCATAATGCAAGGTGGAGTTCCCAAATGCGAACAGAGTCCATAACGTCCCAAGACTACCAAACTCGTAAGCTAATTACTAACGAGGGCAATCTATCTGGACCCATCTGTACTGGCCATAACCAGCACACTCACACCAGCAACACTCGCCAACCCAAGCCACAACTCAAGAGTTCCTCGTGTTCATCCGCTATACCGAGCCACAATTCAAGGGACGTCATTCCGAGCCACAACTTAGAGAATGCCACATGCTTAACCCCTATCCCGAGCCATAACTCAAAGGATATGTTCTGAGCCACAACTCAAGGAACACCAACAAGCCAACCTTTGAGATATCTTAGAAGCCTTATAGACTACGCATCACAAATCAAAAACCAATCAATTCAATACACCCTAATCGATTGCCTTGAAACACACAATTCCTTCATCCTTCGCTTAAGCTTGAAGCCTTCGCCTAAGCACCCAAGCCTACCTCGCTTAAGCTAGGTTACCTCGCCTGAGCGAACACCTCGCACAAAACAACCTCGAACTCTCGCTTGGGCGAGCCTGATGAAGGCGTGACCAATCATGATACCTCAATAGAAGCACCCTCAAGAAGGATCACTAGAAGCATGTCTAGAGGGGAGTCTTCTATTCCATCACTTTTATCTTTGTTTTCCATTACTTTAGTTTGAATTCCTTAAGTTTGAATTCCTTATTTTGGTTAACTTGTTGACTTTGGCCAAAGTTGACCTTTGATAAAGATTAGCTTAATTAAACCAACATGCTAATCTTTGTTTGTCTTGTTTTTGTAGTTAATTAAAGAAAGTAGAGCATGCTAGGTGGCGCGTGGTGATTGGAGCATGTGGATGATGTGAAGGAGAGAGGAAAGCAAAAAGCATAAAGTAAAAGCAAAAGTAGACATGTACCTTGTCTCCTTTTGCCATTTTGGATGATTCCTTTGAAAGCTACTTGGTCTCCTTCCCCTTTTGGCCTAGAATCCTCATGGAAATGCATCCACCAATCATTGCCTCTCATTTGGGCCGTGTGGCATTCCTAGCTTAGGAATTAGGGTTTGCTAGTTGATCATTTTCATGTTTGTGTTTTTGCTAAAGGACCCCTATGGACTTCTATTTAAAGGGGGCTCCTTGTCTTGCAAAAGGGTTGATCATTTGATGTTATAAACCATGTGTTTCAACCACTTTTTCTGTGAGCTCTCTTTCCATGAAGTGAAACTCACCTTTGCCTTATCTTACTTGCAAGTAGCGGCACTATTCACTCATCTCTAGGATTTGGTTGGCTTAGATCCTCCCCTATGAGTGGCGTGCTTCCTCCATTGCACCACCTTCTATGCTTTCCATTTTATTTTTTTCTTCTTTCATTTTTGTTCTCTAAGTTTTGTTAAAATTGCGTGCTATTTGAACTTGAATCCAACTCTCTTCTCCCTTTTATGAGCTTGAGAAATGAACCTTCACATCTAGATAGCTTGTTATCTTAATGTCCAGTGAGAATTTTCGAAAAGCTTTCTTAAACAACTTCACCATATTCTTAAATCTAAATGGAAATAAGATAGTCCTTCATCATTTGGTATCTAGAGCCTAGGTTATCTTGAATATGGTGTTTTTCTTGTGCTAACCTTTGTTTTGGTGGCTTTTTTGGCTTGGAGACCTCTCGGTTTTGGCTTGTTCAAGTGGTGTGCACATTTTCTTCCCACTCCACAAGAGGTTATGTATCCAAAAACCCATCTCTTGATGTATGTGCTTGTTTGAAGTGAGAATATGAAGTATATGATTTTCCTTGCTTGAAAACCGAGCATTCTAGTTGTTACCACGCAAAAAAAATTTCTTCACATGTTTAAAGTCTTCTTAAAATTTTCCTAGATACTTTTGAGTCTCTTTTCATATGTTTATTTGAGTTTTCTTGTTCTTGTTTCTAAGTATTTGAGCTATAGCATGGGATCTATGCCTTGTGTTGTTGTTTGCTCCTTGAAATTGATTTTGACCTAATTTTTAAGGAACTAAGTGTTCAAGACACCCTCAAATATCCTTCTTATCATCTTAAGCACCTAGTTTTGAAAAGAAAAAAGTGTTTCCATGGCAAAAACCTATTTGGCTGAGAGCTTTTATGTTGTTTGGTGATTCCATTTGGCAATTTTTACTAGGTATTACGCTACCAAATTTTAAGCTTGGATTTTGGGTGATATTGGCAAATTAGTTCCACCTTTTTACATGGGTTATGATCTTTCTTGGTGTATTCATAATTTGAGGTATAATCTTGGCTTTTTCAAATGCTTTCTATGGAGTCCTTAAAAGTGCTTTTCCTTGCTTTAGTCTTGTTCAAGTTTGGTCTTTAAAACAAATTTCCTTAGAAGTTTAACTTTCTTGTTTTTGAGCTTTGTTTGCTTGTCTTTAGGTAATCTTTGTTTTGTCTTAGTTGTTTTCATTTTCTTGCTTTCCTAGAGTGTTGTGGCTGAGCCACTTGTCTTGCTTTTGAAAGGTTTTCATCAATTTAAGGTGTCTTTCACTTGTTTGGAAAGATTTGAGTGTTAGCCTTGCTTGTGTGCTTTGGGAGTGTGACCAAAAACACTTGGGTGCATTTAAAGACAACACTTGGTCTCGGTTTTAACTTGCTTCTCTTCCCTAACCTCTTTCTTGTCTCAACTTTTTGAGTTTTGGTGTAGGAAACTTGAATATGGAACCAATCTTGGAGGTAAAAGAGGAGGAGGAATCAACTTCACCTTATTCTCCTCCCATGGTGACTCTTATGGCCCAAGAAAATGAACAAATCACTCTTGCCAACATCCTACGTGAAATGGAGATTAGTAGGAGAGAAACTTTTGACCAATTGAGGGCGGATAGGAGACAAAGTGAGATTTTCCTTCAAGAACACATTCAAAGGCTTGAACTTAGAGAAGATGAAAGGAGAAGAAGGAGACATTCTTCCGAGAATTCAAGCCATGGTGGAAGAAGAAGAAGGCACGACCATGATGGTGGGGGAAGGCGCAATCAAATCCCACAAAGGCAACCTCCACATATCAAAATTCCAAAAGTTCAAAGGAAAGAATGATCCAAACATCTACATTGAGTGGGAGCAAAAAGTGGACAAAATTTTTAACATTCATTTAGCTAGTGATCAAGAGCATGTAGATTTAGTAGTCTTAGAATTTGAGGATTATACCATGACATGGTGGCATCAATTGTGTATGCACAATATTAACTAAGAGTCACTGGCGGCCTCTTGGATGGACATTAAAAATTTGATGCGCGCTAGATTTGTTCCTTCCTACTATATGAGGGAGACTCTATTGAAGCTCCAAAGCATTCAACAAGGGTCCATGTGTGTGGATGAATATTACAAAATGATGGAGTCCATGCTTCTCAAAGTAGGACTTCAATTTGAAAGTGAAGAAGAAAAGGTAGCTAGATTTGTGAGTGGTCTTAGAAGAGAAGTTCAAGATGTAGTTGAATTGTAAGAGTACTCTACTCTTGATAAAATTTTACACTTGGCCCTAAAAGTTGAAAGTCAATTGAAAAGAAACAATAGGCCAAGAAGAGTACTCCTTACAATGACTACTACTCTAGGACTCGGAAAGGAAAAGAAAGAAAGGATGAGAAACCATCTTCCAAAGACCATCCACCTAGGTCAAGTGCGCCTAGAGTTTCCCATGAGAATCCAAACTCTTCCCAAGGTTCAAGAACTAGTTCCATAAACTATTTTAAATTTTTGGGATATGGTCATATTGCTTCAAATTGCCCAACAAAAAGGAACATGATCTTGAACCCAGAAGGAGAGATTGAAAGTGAGCATTCTTCTCCCCCCTCCCCTAAAAGTTCTTCCTCCCACACTTCTTCCCAATCTTCAAGTGAGGATGAAATCAAACCCAATGAAGGAGTTTTGTTGGTGGTTAGGCACATGTTAGGCCAAGTGCCCAAAGAATTTGAAAACCAAAGAGAAAATATTTTTCACTCAAGGTGCCAAATCAACAAAAAAAATTGCTCCCTCATAATTGATAGTGGAAGTTGTGTCAATGTGGCTAGCACAAGGGTTGTGGACAAGCTTGACTTGAAAACCATCCCTCATGTCAAGCCCTATAAGCTATCTTGGCTTAGTGAGGAAGGTGAGATCAAAGTTGACAAACAAGTTCTTATCAACTTCTCCATTAAAAATTACAAAGGATGAGGTATTATGTGACTTAGTGCCCATGGAAGCAACTCATATTTTACTAGGAAGGCCTTGGCAATTTGATAAAAAAGCTTTTCATGATGGCCATTCCAACAAGTTTTCCTTTAACTTCCAAGGAAAAAAGATTACATTATTACCTCTCTCACCAAGAGAAGTCAATGAGGACCAAATTCAAATGTTAAAGAAAAGAAAGGAAGAGAAGGCGTAGAAGAAGGTGCAAGGGCATGGGAAAGAGGCCAAGAAGAGCATGATCTCCCTCAAAGGGGTGAAAAAGGTAATGCTTGCCCAAAAACCCATTTTCTTAGCCTATTCTAGTGAATCTTCCCCCTTTTTCCAAAGCCCTGACCCTAGATGTCCTCAAGACTTGTCATTAGTCTTAGATGAGTTCTAAGATGTTTTTCAAGAACCTTCAAAGGGCTTCCCACCCCTAAAAGGTATAGAACACTAAATTGATTTTATCCAAGGCTCATTTTTTCCTAATAGGCCAGCCTATAGGACTAGTCCGGAGGAGGCTAAGGAAATCCAAAAACAAGTGAATGAATTGTTAGAAAAAGGGTGGGTGCAACATAGCATGAGTCCTTGTGCAATGCTCGTGATTCTTGTTCCCAAAAAGGATGGAACATGGAGAATGTGCATAGATTGTAGGGCTATCAACAACATAACCATCAAGTATAGGCATCCCATTCCAAGGTTAGATGACTTAATTGATGAGTTACCTTGTGCAACCATATTTTCCAAAATAGACTTGAAGAATGGGTACAATCAAATTAGAATTAAAGAAGGTGATGAATGGAAAACCTCTTTCAAGACTAAGTTTGGATTATATGAGTGGTTAGTCATGCCTTTTGGCTTGACCAATGCACCTAGTACATTCATGAGACTCATGCATCATGGTGTACTTTGATGACATTCTCATTTATAGTTTGTCTCAAGATGACCACTTGCATCATTTGAGGAGTGTGTTAGAGACCTTAAGGAAGGCATCCTTGTATACCAACATGGAAAAATGTGTGTTTGGGATGGATCATGTGATCTTCCTAGGCTTCAAGATAAATCAACATGGGGTCCATATGGACCAAGAAAGGGTAGTGGCCATCAAGGATTGGCCTCCCCCAAAGAATGTGAGCCAGCTTAGGTCTTTCCATGGGTTGGCTAGTTTTTATAGGAGATTTGTGCCAAATTTTAGCACCATAGCCGCCCCTTTAAATGAATTGGTCAAGAAAGGTGTGGTCTATAAGTGGGGCAAAGATCAAGAAAAGGCTTTTGAAAATTTAATACAAAAATTGATCAATGCACCACTCTTAGCCCTTCCTAACTTCTCCAAAACTTTTGAGATTGAGTGTGATTCATCTAATGTGGGTATTGGGGTCGTGTTTCTCCAAGAGGGACACCCTATAGCCTATTTTAGTGAGAAACTCAAAGGGAGTCACATCAACTACTCCACCTATGACAAAGAGCTTTATGCTCTTGTGAGGACTTTGCAAAGTTGGCAACACTATCTTCTTTCAAAGGAGTTTGTGATACATAGTGACCATGAGTCACTCAAATTTTTGAAAAGCTAAGGCAAGTTGAACAAGAGACATGCTAGGTAGAGTTCTTAGAGCAATTCCCATATGTGATCAAACATAAGCAATGGAAGGCTAATATTATGGCGGATGCGCTTTCAAGAAGGCATTCCCTCCTTTCCATTCTTGAAACTAAATTTCTTAGTTTTAATCATATTAAGGAGTTGTATCCAAAGGATGTTGATTTCTCCCCCATTCTTAGTGAATGCCACCAAGGGGCTTATAAAGACTTTTACCTTCTCAATCAATATCTTTTCAAGGGTAAGAGACTTTTACCTATCTCCCTGACATATAACTCTGCCAGTTTGTCTAGAGACATCTTCTGATTAATTGGCTGGAAGTGGCCGCACTTCGTTAGTATGTCTACTATTACCCAGATGGAATCATGCCCTCTCACATACCTTGGCAAGTGTGTAACAAAATCCATGGAAATGTTGTCCCATTTCCATTGAGGAATATCAAGAGGCTCCAACGTACCAACTTTGCAAAATCCATGGAAATGTTGTCCCTAAAATTGTAGGAATTATCACAAATATGAATTGGTTGAATTCGTTGTATATTTGACTTGGTAATTGATGGGTTGTGGGTTCAAACCTTGCTAAGAACAAAAACCAAATTTCTTTTTGGCAAATTTCTTTTGCATGGTATTGAAGAGATGTAGAAACACTAGCTGCATAAGGAGGTAGCCTAATGGGCTAGAAACTACCTAAATAATGGTTCATGATTAGTTATTAACATGACACTTAAAGGTAATTTTCGTTTTAGCATTACGCACACTTAATTAGGGTAGTAAGTAAGAGAGAGAAGGCTGATTGGAGAAGAAAAGGGTGCTGCAATTTCGTGTAAGGGCTAGGCAAAGAATTTCCAAAAGAGTTATACTGATTGCAAGGAGTGGTGAGGCTGAAAAACGTGGTTTAGAGTAGAAGAAAAGGCTAGGAGAGCTTTTGGGTTAGAGGCACACACCAAGAATTCGATTTTTGGAGCAAGGATTCCAAGTAAGGGGACTTGTTCATTCTTGTTTTATTCGTATGTGATGAACTGTATCTTGCCATGTTTATATGCATGATCATTCCCCTCTTTTTACGTTGTTTTTGTAAGTTTCTGGGTTTCTGCCCAGAAACCGCCTAGCGAACACTGGTATGCCACCAGGCGACACATCTCTGTTGCACATGTTTCTGGATTTTTGGGAGGAACTTGCTGGCGGCGATGAATATCCGCTAGGCGGCGTGACGATGTTCGCGATTATTCATGTTGTTTGATGTTAGAGACCTTGCGATTCTTGGATACTTTTGGTTGAATCTTTCTACGTGATGATGAATGTTATTATTGAATGGAAATATGATGTGTAATGAACTGTATGGCAAGGGTAAGTTAATGGTTATGAATTCACAAGAAGGGTTGGAATAGGGAAATTGAGGAATTGAATTTAGTGTATAATAGTTTATAAGTCCTGGCATTACTTAAACCTTCTTAATTCTGGGATTGTGAATGAGTTTGGACTTGTGTGCGGTAAAAACGAGGAGCCAAAAAGCGAGAGTTATCACATTGTGAAGAAACTGGGAATTTTCTCCAGTTCTGGTACGCTGCCTGGCGGTGTAGGATCTGCCGCCACGCGATAGCTAGTTTTTCCAGCCTATCAGTTGTTGGCACGTGATTTGGTGATGCAAGTATTGGACAGTGATCTGAAATTTGGAAGAACGAGAATTGTATGCTTAAGTTGGAATAAATCAAAATGTGGAAATGTAAAGTGTAAGAAGTTGTGGTCATATTAGGTGTATGTGGTAGGTAATATGGGTCTAGAATCTAAAACAGAATGAAGGATAATGGTAATTGGGGTTGTATGAGCTGGGAAGGTAAGATTTCATTAAATTATAGATTGGCAACTTGGGAGATTTTAATGTGGCAGGATAAGGAATTTAGAGGAATGGTGCAACATAAGTGGAAAGTAAATGATGGGAGATTGTTAGTATTATTATGTTGCAGAAGTAATAAATTGTTTTATTGCAAGGTATTGGGTTGGGGTCTAGTTCATAGGCTTGATTGGAATATTATGAAATGTGGAAATACTTGGTAAAAGCATGGGCCTTGATTAAGGGACTTAACAATTGTGAATAATAGACACTTGAACCAAAATAGAGCTGTAAATTTCCAAGAGAGTAATACTGTTTTGATGAGTGTATTTCTGGACTGCTAGGATGGCTTTGGTACGTAAGTCAATCTGTGTTAGGTGCTAAAACCAGTAGAATTTCACTACTGATATAGCGTCTGGCGGCACGAGTAGGTGCGGCAAGTGATAGGACTAGCGTCAAAGGTCCCTGCACCGCGTGGCGCCTGGCGGCATGGTGTGCTCCGCCAGGCGGTGATTGTAAAACAGTGGGTCTGGGAGGGGTCTGGCGCCTAACGGTGAGGAGGTTCCGCCAGGCGGTCTAGAATGGTTTCGCCTAGCAGCGCTTGGGGCTGCGCCAGGCGGTAATCCTGCAGACTATGACTTGTGTGTATGTTGTGTTTAAGCAATGATGCTATACTTGGATCACGAGATGTTGTGCCGTGAGCGGGTAGTGTAAGACCCGAGAAATTTAAATAATTAAATAAATAATTATTTAATAAATGCAGGTAGTGGAAGCCTTTATGGCAATTAATGCTAACTTTTGTGATGTGGAAAAGTACTAGCTTAATTGGTTGAGAGTACCTCATTGTTTGAGAGGACTTGGGTTCAAGTTTGCTATATGTAATTTGTGTGTTAATTAATTTTATTATTTTCTTAGGATATGTTTGAGCATGATAAGAGAGTATACATTTCTAAATTTATCAATCATATCAAGAAACATGAATTGGATTGATGGTTGTGCATGTGCCTGGTAATTGGGAGGTTGTGAGTTCAAACCTTGGTTAGAGTGAATTCATAACATCTTTTTTTTTATGCCTTAGGAAATAATATGAGAAGGTGAAGAGTTGAATGTAAGTACTATGAACCTGGACGCAGACAAGAGGGTTAATGAAATTTAATTAGGCATTAAGGGAATTTATTTTCGTTTTAATGTAGTTTAATTAGTTTTAGGGCTGGAAAAAGAAGGGATTTGGGGAATTTCGTGGGGCTGCCATCTAAGGAGTTTAGCAGACTAAAGAATAGAGGGAGGAGAGTGTGAGATTGTTGGAAGAGGGTCTCCACAGTGGGGTTCAACATGGGAGCAAAGAAGAAGGATATTTGAACACTTTTGGCGGGATTTCAAGGTTAGGGGAGTTCGACCTTGTTTTCTTCCTTGATCTTATATTATTTGATGAATGAAGCTTTGGAAAGTATGCATAATTGTATAGAATGATGGTGAATGTGGTGCTGTGTCGTTGGCGCATTTTCTTTTTTTGGTTATGCATACATTTTTTTATGTTTAAGTGTCTTAAGTTGCTTTCCTTGTGTGTGGAGTGGTGTGTTGGGAAGATTGCATTCTTTTTGTGGATATATGTGCTACAAAACTGTATTACAATCAGTGTTGGGGTGCTCTATGAAGGACCCTTAATCCTGTTGGTTTTTCTCTCTCGTTAATGGTTGCGATGCATCGTAAATATTAAATAAATATTCATAAACATCAATGTGTAAAGCAATTTGGAATCCTGAAGGCAGCAGCGGTGGCCTGCGACTATCTCTGTTACGTGATGGTTGTGGAAGGGTCTGCATGGGTTGGTTGTGTTTTTTTATTCCTTTCTTCTTTTCTTTTCACGTCGCGTTTTGTCACCATTAGAGGGTTCATGCCATGATTGGGTGGTGGTGCAGCATCCAAAAAATTGTTATAGCTTCGATTAATGGTTGGGATGTTTGTAGGCATTTGTGAGATAGATGTTTATTGGTTTCATGATGTCCGCGGTGCAATATGGGTTCCTTTCACTTAAATTGACGAGATGTTGAACATAGGATCCATGAGCTATTAAGTTTTATTTTTTTAGTTTCGTTGGTGATGCGACCAGGTTGGATTAAATTAGTAGTTTCATTTCTTTAGTATGTTAAGGCAATGGATATTTTGATGGGACATTTTCACCTAAGTCATTGGTTTTTCTCTCCAATCTTACATGTGACTACTGCAAGCCTTTTGTTCCAATTAAAGCAACTAAGAAAACCACTTTTGTACACGAAATTGGTGTCTCCGAGTTCTGCCAGGGGAGTGCATGATACGCATGGGTTCTTTAAGTGGTCATTCCAAGTTCCTTCTTTTATTTAGACGTGGGTCCCGCTGGTTGTTAAAATTTCATTAAAGTTTATTATGGTGTTATAGATATACGTGTACTATACCTTTTTATAATGTATAAAACAAAAAAAATGGTATCTATTTGTTTTCTTACGTGATGGATTACGTGATTTCTAATTGGAAATCATGATTCACTTTAATTAATATATATATATATATATATATATATATTAAGTATTAATATATTAATAAGAAAAACATGATGTGGATGAATTCTTGGGTCAATTAAATGATTGGATCGAAACTTTGGGATCTTAGAGTTCTTCGTAAGATCAACGAAATCTAGATTTTTCTTCTAGATTCTGATGCACTGTGTGGTTGTAGCTCTTGGCATAACGCTTGTCGACACAGGGGGGAAACGCCAGGCGATAGAATTTCAAAATAGTGGCAGTGGCCACTGTCTACGCGTGACGCCTGGCGGCAGGGTTGGTTCCGCCAAGCGATGTTGGTGTGGCAGGAGAACTGTAAGGCGGTCTGGAACCAAGTTCCGCCTAGCAACGCGAGAGGCGCGCCAGGCGGTTTTGGGTGCAGAGTTGGTGCGCGAAGAGGATTTCTACACAACTTTAGGTGAAGTTCATGATGCGATGCTTTGGCTGGGGGCCCAGTTACAAGAGTATCTTGTATTAGGGTAACACGTGTCCACTCTAGGTTATAGCCTGGTGGTTTAGGAAGTCCAGTTGAGTGTGCGAGTTGTGGCTCGTACAACGAGGTTTCGGATGATTGCCCTCTTCAGTGCATCTAACAGAGTTTTTGGTAGTCTGGGAACAACTACGAACTTAGGTTCGTTTTGGGGAACTCCACTTGGTGTCACGGTGAGATGTCGTGGCAAAGTTATTCCCACGTGTGGACTATGAGGTGGTGTCTTATAGTCAGAGGGGCGAGTAGACACTCGTGCAGCAAAGATTGATCATCGATCTCACCTAAAGGGTATAGGAATGATAGACGTCCATTGCAAGGGTTGGAAGTGAGGATCTAAGGAAAAAGGAAAAAAATACTAACCTGAGTTATAATATTGTGATGATGTATTTATTACGATATTTTGTTTGGTTTATTGAAATGAGCTCACCCTATTTGTGTGTGTGTGGCGATGATCATGTAACTTGTTACATGGGAGCAGAGGTTGATGCAGGTGAGCGTGAGGATGCGTAGAGACGGAGGGGGGAATCGTCAGGGGACTTTTTACCAGCTTTATTTATGAATTATTTTGTAATGGTTTTGGAGAACTGAATTATGTTTGTAATTATTGGATGCCGCATTTTAATTATTGTTGGCGCATTAACTTTGTTTTTAAATTTTTCCGCGTTTTGGGAAAAAAGAAGTTGTTAATAAATGAGGTTTTTCATAAATTCTTTTGTTTATTTAATTTAAATAAGAAATTTCTGGCTAAGACGTTACAAGTAGGTTCATGGATGGTGGTTAACATGTGATGATATGAGCGGGGAGGTTCATATCCAGTTACTCTCGCGTGGAGATATGAGCGAGGTAGGTTCATATGTTCCGTGCTCACGCTTGAGAGATGCTGCATGCGGGGAGGTACGTGGTTGGTGGATCACATGTGTTAGACTACGGGGGGTAGGTCCGTAGAGCATGACTACGAACGGGGAGGTTCGTAGAGCATGACTACGAGCGGGGAGGTTCGTAGAGGCAGGACCACGAGCGGGTAGGTTTGTGTGAGCATCATATTCCCGAGTCCAAGGCTAACCATTTGTGTGATTTAAAGGCTGAAAAGCCTTCGGGTTAAGGTCTTGGCCAAGAACTAAGTAGATTGAATAAGATGGGTGTATGACTTATCTTGTGTTATTATATATGTTATTTTTATTTTTATCAACTCACCCTTTCTGTTTCTGTTTGGCGATGATCGTGTGATTTGTTACACCGGAGCAGATGATGATACAGGTGATGTTAAGGATGCTCAGGCGGCGAAGTGAGGGATAGCTGGGATTATAACTAGGAATCTTATCATGTTTTCACTTTTTATTTTGGATTTTTGAAATTGTAATAAACTATGATTTAATTTCATTTGAATTCTGTCACGTTGGATATTAAATTTTATTTTCATACGTTTGGGAATAATGATATTGCGACGATTAAATTTTCATTTTTGTTATTTATTTATTTAATTAGGTAATATTCCCTAGGGATGTTACAGCCATAGGCAAAGGAGTATACATCCCAGCAGGCATTGCGCTAGACTTAGCATGCAAACAAGTCAAACAACTAGCGCAATGTTTTTGAATATCACGTTTCATGTGGGGCCAAAAGAATATTTCTTTAAGCATTGCCAACGTTTTAGCGACCCCAAAATGTCCCATAAGCCCCCTCCCCCCCACCCATGCATCTCAATGATTAGGAGTTTACGATGAGAACCACATGGAATGCATAGGCGGGCTTCTTTGAAAAGATATCCATTTGAGATATAGAAGCCGCCTAGGGACTTATTTAAGCAATTAGAATAAATAGGAGCAAAGAAGGGATCTTGACCATACAATTCACATATATTGTCAAATCCAAGAATTTGAGATCCAAGTTTGGCTAAATGAGTATATCTTCTAGAAAGTGCATCAGCCACAACATTGGATTTCCCTTTCTTGTATTTGATGATATAAGGGAATTGCTCTGGAAATTCAACCCACTTAGCATGCCTCTTGTTGAGCTTGTGTTGGCTTTTCAAATACTTGAGAGTTTCATGATCAGTTTGAATAACAAACTCTTTAGACACAAGATAGTGTTCCCAAGTATGAAGAGCACGCACAAGGGCATACAACTCTTTGTCATAGGTGGGATAATTGAGAGAAGGGTCATTGAGTTTTTCACTGAAGTAGGCAATTGGATGGCCTTCTTGCAATAACACCGCACCTACGCCAACCCCTGAAGCATCACATTCTAGCTCAAAGTTTTTCTCAAAATTTGGCAGAGCTAGAACTGGCAATTGCGTGAGTGTAGCCTTGATCTCATCAAAGGCTTGTTGTTGCCTATCACCCCACACAAAATGTGTGTCTTTCTTGACAAGTTCATTTAAGGGTGATGCAATGGGCAACAAACTGCCTATAGAAGCTAGCTAGCCCATGGAAGTTGTGGATGTCCCCTACATTCTTTGGAATAGGTCATTCTTGGATGGCTTTGATTTTCGTAGGGTCAACATGTACCCCACTTTTAGTGACCACAAACCCTAGAAAGATAACACTCTCTACACAGAAAGTGCACTTGTCAATGTTGGCATAGAGTTTATGGTCACTAAGAAGAGAAAGGACTACCCTAAGGTGTCCTAGATGAAGAGAGAAACTTGGGCTATAAATTAAAATGTCATCAAAATAAACAACTACAAATTTCACCAAACAATCCCTTAGAACATGATTCATTAAGTGCACGAAAGTGCTAGGAGCATTAGTTAGGCCAAAAGGCATGACTAACCCCTCATGTAGACCAAATTTTGTTTTGAAAGTGGTTTTCCACTCATTACCTTTGGTAATACGAATTTGGTGATAACCACTCTTTTGGTCTATTTTTGAAAAGAATTTTGCTCCATGCAATTCATCAAGCATATCATCAAGTCTAGGAATTGGATGTCTATATTTTATTGTGATGTTGTTGATGGCCCTACAATCGCAGCACATGCGCCATTTCCCATCTTTCTTGGGCACCAACAACATAGGAACAGCACAAGGACTTCAAATCTTTTGAACCCATCCTTTGTCTAATAACTCAGTGACTTGAGTTTCTATCTCCTTAGTCTCAATTGGGTTTGTCCTATAAGCTGGTCTATTGGGTAGCCTTGCACCTAGGACAAAATCAATTTTGTGTTCAATTCCTCTAAAAGGTGAGAGGCCTTGAGGACCATCCTCTAGAAAAATATGTTCAAATTCTTGAAGAAGAGCACGGACAGAAGGAGGTAGATCCTTAAGTGATGGATGTTGCAAACATGTGAGGACGGCTTGGCAAAGTAAAAGGTAGGAAGGATGTTCATCATGAAGGGTTTGAAGAAGAGCTTTTTGAGTGAGAAGCACTTCATGATGTACATCCTTAGAAGAAGAGGCTTCCTCTACCTTTTGCGTTGAGTCCTTGGATAACTTAATGGACCTTTCTTCCTCTCTCCTAGCTCGTATTTGAGCTTAGTCATGGGCGACTTGATTAGGAGTGAGGGGATGCAGAACATAAGTTTTTGAATGATGTTGGAGAGTGATCTCATTGGTATGGCCATGGTGGGTGCTTTTGCGGTCAAATTGCCACGGCATACCTAAGAGAATGTGGCAAGCTTCCATTGGAATCACATCACAGACAACCTTGTCCTTGTATTTGCCAATTGAGAACTTTACTATCACTTGATGCTTGACCTCGAGATCCCCATCTTCATTAAGCCAATAAAGTTTGTAAGGTTTAGGATGGGGCATTAAGGTCAAGTTCAACTTCTCAACCATAATTGTACTACAGCAATTACAACAAGACCCACTATCAATGATCAAGGAACAAAGCTTTTTGGAAACTTCACAACGAGTGTGGAAAATATTTTCCCTTTGATCATTGAGAGGAAGGTTTTGATGGCTATTGAGAAGCCTTTGAATCATAAAAAAAGAACCTTCTTTGGTATATGCATAAGTTTTGTCTTTGGAAGATGTGTCACTATGGGAGTCACTAGAGGAATGAGATTCCTCAAGAGACTTATCCTGACTAGAGTAGAGGTATTGGCCCTTTAGCACGATGGTGCGCTAGGTAGGGCATTGAGAAGCCACGTGACCTCTACCTAAGCATTTGAAACATTTGATCTCACTACCTCTCTTGGAGGAAGCACCTTTATCAGGACCTTTTGCTTGGTGTCTTGGAGTGGTCTATTTTTCATGAAAAGAATCTTTCTTTTGAAAATCAGATTTGGAAGAAGAGGGAGAAGAGTCCTTGCGAAAAGGTCTCCGCAAGAGTTGTTGCTCTACCTTGATACACATTTGCACAAGTTCATTTAAATCCTGGTAAGGCAACAACTCAACCCTATCCCTGATGTTGTAATTGAGGCCACTCAAGAACCTAGCAATGGTTAGGTCTTCCACTTCATCAATCCCAGCCCTTAAGATGTAGAGCTCCATTCTTTGCCTATATTCCCCCACAATCATATTTCTTTGTTGGAGCCTTTGGAGTTTATCCATAAGCTCTCTTTTGTAATAAGAACGAACATGGCGAGCATGGAGGGCCTCTTTGAGATCAAACCAATATTCAATCTCGGGAAGGCCTTTCTTTTGCTTTTGGAGGACAAGGGCTATCCACCAATTTAAAGCATGGCCTTGGAAGCTGAGGACAGCAAGAGAGACATGTCTCTATTCCTCAACCATGTGGCTGTCAAACAATTGTTCAAGCTATGCCACCCAATCTAGATAGGCCTCCACATTGTCTTTCCCATAGAAAGGACGCAACACTATCTTGACTTCTCTTGGGTGAGGAGGTACACGCCTTTGTCTCCTATCATGATGAGCTTGCCTTTGAAAGGTGCGTTAGTATTCCTCCTCCTCGCCACTAAGGTCATGACCATTTTGTCTTGATGGCGGGCGAGAAGACCTAGGGGGATCACGGTGAATGTGTGGTTGATTCCTCAATTGCTCAGTTAGGAAGTGTAAATTGACTTGCATGGCAGCCATTTGAGCCTTGATATAACTGACATCTCTGTGGAGATTTTGAAGGTTGGGAGAAGAAGGATGGTCTTCTTCATCCGCACTTGTATTATGGTGTGTGTGTGGTGGAGAATCATGGTGGGCTTGCGCCCTTGCACGGGTTGTTCTTCTAGTGCTTATGGTTATTCACAATTTCAAGACTTAAGACAAAGTGTGAAGGAAAGTTTTTGAAACACACAAGTGAACCTCCAGGTAGGCGAGGTGAGTCTAAGAAGACTACTTAAGTATCAAGGCCAATCCTAGCCAATGAGCACTTGTGAAAGGTTGGAAAACAATTCACATAAAGGCTTAGTGCTAAATTATGAAAAATCACTAAACACTAGGTCACACAAAGCACAAGAAAAAGGAAGCTATAAAACACTAAAGACGGACTCCTAATTGGCAAAAGATTAGAGACTTTGGTCTCAAAATCTTAAGCCACTAAACAACGGGAAAACTTGAATATAACTATGTGGCCTAATATAAGGTGAGAAAGCACTTAGAACTGTCAACACACTTACAACTAAAAACGATTCACTAATGGAGGATGAAGGTTCTACTTAGGAGATGGGATTGAACACTTTGTGGTTCCCCAAGACACCTAAGTAGTCCAAATTACAAAGCAAAGAATAAACTACAAAGTTGTAACAATTTGCTAGCAATAATGTGCAGCCAAAGCACTCCAATTGTTGCTTCCAAGAGAGCACCCAAGAGCACCAATTTTTTGTGAATTTGGAGGCCTTAGTTGATGGCCAAAGTTAAGCACCAATTGGGGACTTTGTGAGGCAGCAAAGACCTCTTGAAATGGCTTTGAATTGGCACCAAATGACCAAAATATAGCTGCAAAAAAATACAACAAAACAATACACAAAAACTATGCCAAGGAAAATGTTAGTACTCAACACTCATGCCAAGAAAATTAAGGCTCAAACTCTCCAAATTTGGTGAAGGGAAGGGTAAAAAGAAAGATGAGCACAACCTTTAGAAATTTACTCCTCAACCACCCCCTAAGATGCTACCTCTGCTAGCAACCAAATCAAAATCAAAAACTTAATTCATATCCATAAGCATTGGAACCAACATTACATGCCAAATGAAAGAAAAAACACAAGAAAAGCGAATTAGGAAATGCTAAACCAAATGGAATTATAGTGACAAGACAAAATTGAAATGCCAAGAATGGACAAGCAAAAAATTAAAGGCACGCAAGGACGGAAGCATAACAAAGAGAATCCTAGAAGGGGACTAGAATGGATCTACAAAAACAAAACAGAAACTACAGTGCTTGTAAGAAGGCCTATAGTTCGTTATGCATTGATGCCAATGGGAGGGTGGGAGGGTGTACACCACTCCAAATTGAAGGCATTTGATAGCAATAAAGGAGACACTCTTAGGCCAAGACATTGATGGATAAAAGGCACTGAAATTAGAGCTGAAAACACACCAAAACGCACAAACAAAGAAAGCTGGAAAAATATTGCACCAGTAAAAGCGCTAACAGTTGCCTCAACTTTGAGGATTTATCATATTTTTTTGTATTGCACATTTTTTGTCCAATTTTTTTAAAATTTTCGTCCAGATGTTCTTTAAGTCAGCAAAAAAGCAAGTGAATTGGTGCAGTGTATCGTTCTAGTTAAATCAAACAAAAATAGTGTGCGTCTAGAAAACAGAGTGAAAAAAAGGCACAACAAACCTGAAAATGTTGATTGTTGGTCAGACTTCGATGAATTATTGTGAATGCATATCTCAATGGTTTTGAGTGATTCTTGTTGCAAAAAATTCATTGATGTCTTATCTTTTAGGCACAACAAAAAACTAAAATTAACAGGTATTGTATCACTCAAGAGAATTAACAAACAGAAGGTGTGTGCTGTGGAAAATGGAGAAACTGGAACAGATTGCTCTCTAAAAATTTGTGGAGATGTTCAAACGAAAATCCAGTGGATTGGAGCATGATTATGAACTAAAATCATACATGAATAAAAGATGAACATCTCAAGACCCTAAGGTACCACAACCAACGGTGAAAATGGTTTAATCTTGGCAAGAAATTTGTCCAACCATCCACACACATAGTGTAAGTATCATTTGAGTAGTTGTGAAATGGTGGCACTGTTTCAAGCTAGTAAAACAGAAAAATGAAGGAAATAAACGGTGGAAATGAAGCAAAAGTGAAGAAGAAGACCATAGACAAAACTTAAACGGTAGAAAAATGAAAAACAAGCAAGATTCACCGATTAAAATGCAAGAAACTCAATAGAATGAAGTAAATGGTGCTGAACTTTAAAGGAAAGCTAGTAAATGATGTGAACCATAGCAAGCATTAAAATCTAAAAATAGATTGTAGAACACTCTTGTAGTCTAATAGTTGCATGGAATCAATGGAGAAACATAATAGAAACACATAAACACAACAAATGAACCGTGAAAGATGAAGAAAAATGAAAGAAGTAGAAGAGAAGAGAAGAAACAACACGAAAACAATGAAAAACTAAACAAGCTATGGATAGAACCCTTACCAAACCGAGACAAGGTAGTACTCCACGGTTTGGATGGCTCTAGATACCACTATGATGGAGCTTGGTGGAGACATGAAGCTCCAAGTGCAGCATAAATGATGGAGGAAGCATGGAAGAGTGGAAGGCAAGTTTATAGGCTCTTGCTTACAATGGATAGGTGAAAGGGTGAGTGATTTAGAGGTAGCTCTAGCTTAGGAAGGGGGATAGGGGTAAAGAGAGTAAGATCTCTAAAAGATGACTCTCAAGTGGCAATAGTTAGGAGTGTTATCAACTCAAAGTGTCTATTGCACAAAAATTCAAGAGTGATACAAATGAGTGGATTTTTGGCTTTTATATGAAGCCATTTACACATGAGAAATGAGAGCGATTGGATGGAGTGGGCCTTGATCTTGGATGTTGATGAAAGCTTGGAGAAGGAGGCAATGTCCCGCCCCTTGGATCTTGGCTTGAAGAACGAGAAGGGTTCTTGGCCTTTGGATGTGATGACCAATCTTAGTCAAGCCATGAAGCAAAGGAGTCTCCTTGCCTTGCCTTAATAGTCTCGGCCATGCATGAAGAGGAATGGGTCGAGCCCAATTTGCACCTCATCCTATGTTCCTTTCATGTCTTATGTATTATTGGAAAGCAAGGCCTAAACATTGGCCCAAAATAAATTATATTCTACTGTAATTACATGTAATCCTTCATATCTTGGTGATTTCCTTAGCCCATGTGAATAATGTGTGGAAGTTTCGGTCTTGTTGGCCATTTAGAGGAATACCCATTTGAATCTTTCTCATCATAGACCTTGTTGTTGGGCCTCTCAATGGGCTTCCACTAGATGTTGGGCTTGAAGGATCATGTATGTTTGGTGGGATCATATCACCTCCTCTTCAAATATTCAAAGGAGGCTTCACACTAAGAGAAAGGTTGGTCCTTCCTGGTGAGTCGTGTCAATGGACTCACTATCTTGGAAAAGCCCGCCACAAACCTTCTATAATAACCCGCCAGACCAAAGAAGCTTCACACCTCTGTAACTGTTTGCGGTCTCTCCCACTTCACCACAGTTTCAATCTTAGCCTGATCCACTGCTATTCTTTGGGCTGAGATTACATGGCCCAAGAACTGTACCTCATCCAGCCAAAACTCACAATTTGACAGCTTCCCATACAGCTTATGCTCTTTGAGAACCTCCAATACCACTCTCAAGTGTTTTGCATGTTCTTCCGGACTCTCAGATTATATCAGTATGTCATCAATGAATACGACGACAAACTAATCCAGATATTGTTGGAAGATTTTATTCATATAATCCATGAAAATTACAGGAGCATTTGTAACCCTAAATGGCATCACCACATACTCGTAGTGTCCATATCATGACCTGAAAGCTATCTTCTGTACATCCTCAAGCTTGACCAAGATTTGATGATATCCAGACCTCAAGTCAATCTTGGAGAACACTGTTGCTCCTCTCAACTGATCCAGCAAGTCATCAATTATTGGCAACGAATACCTGTTCTTGATTATCAGCTTGTTCGACAATCGATAATCAACACACAATCTAGAGTTGCCATCTTTCTTCTTCACCAAGAGCATTGGCGCTCCCCAAGGTGATGCACTCGGTCGAATGAATCTCTTCTCAAGTAGGTCCTCGATCTGCTTCTTCAACTTAGCTAATTCTGTCGGCACCATCCTGTACGGTGCCATCGAGACTAGGCCGGCCCTGGGAATGAGATCAATAATGAAATCAACATCCCTACTTGGCGGCAACTCAGGTATCTCGTCTGGAAACACATCTGCATGTTCATCGACGACTGGAATCATGGGAATTTGTTCCTCGGTGCTCTTCTTTTCTGTCTGAGCCACTATCATAAAACAATTAGCTCCAGCTTCAATCTCCTTCACCGCCTGGTTAGATGATATCATTTCCAACCCATCTGTATCTGGAAATACCACCCTGCGTTTTTCGCAATCAATCACGACGTGGTTACTGGACAACCAGTCCATACCCAGAATCACATCCAAACCCTCCATTAACAAGCAGATTAGATTCACCTTGAACTTGTGGCCTGCCACGGGCATCCCACACAAACAGAAGTGGTGGATACCTCACTAGACGCTGGTGTCGCAACTACTAACTCGCACCCCAGCTCTCGCACCACTAGTCCGAGCCTCCTCACACATTCATTGGATACGAATGAATGGGTAGCTTCTGAGTCATACAACAAATAACCTCGTGATCAAACAACAAACAAGTAGTCTGTTGCTCTAGGCCGCTCTCCTACAAGTTTCTTCGCCGGCGCACCTCCGACTGCTTTCTTGTTAGGGTAGTGATGTACAAAATGCCCCGTCTGATCACACACATAGCACTTGCCAATGTAACCACTACCTCCCGAGCTGCTAGAGGGTTTTGGACAATCCCTCCTAAAATGCTCCCCACCACAGTTATAACAATATAGTTTTCTAGCCGAAGACTATGGTCTGTCATACGGCTTCTTCTACTGTCGTGAGTCTGTGGCATTCTTCTGAGGTTGTGCCGCTCTGCTGGGCCCCATCTCCAGCTGCTCAACTACCTTGGCCTGCTCCGTCAAGACTAGGAACTCTCTGATCCTCAAAGGTACGAGGAATTTGCGAAGCTCATGTTTCAGCCAGCTCTCACACTTTTGACATCTCCATTCCTCTGTGACTGTGGGCGAGTAGAATCTCGCCAAGTACTCAAACCTGTCTGTGTATGCTTGCACTGTTAGGTTCCCCTACTAGAATGTGAGGAATTCAGCTTCCCTCTCATGTCGAGCGCTATCCGGAAAATATTTCTCTAGGAATATCGTCCTGAAGGAATCCCAGGTAACCTCCTCTGCCCGAGTCTACATCAGTTGCTGCATCCCCGGCTACCAGTACTCGGCATCCGCCACCAGTACTCGGCATCACACCGCTTAAGTCATAACTATACAAGCCAAACTTAACACAAAACATATAAAACAGTCACGTAAGCGTAACACGATAAGCTCACTCCCCATAGACCCCAAAAATCATTTTGAAAACCTTTGCTCTCATACCAAATATAACATCCCTAACCGATATTACGGATTTAATAAATAAAATAAAATAAGACATTACAATTTCATTAATATAAAAAAAAAATATTTCCCAAAAACGTGAGAAATTTCAATCCTTATTCAATCATAACAATAAACTGAGTTCAAAATTTATAAAGCTTAAATACAATATCCCAGTTTAATAATGTATATTATTATAACTGATCCAAAACATAATAAAACTGATTAAAAAATGAATTCCAGTCTATCCCCGCTCCGGCTCTAGGCCTCACCAAATCCACCTGCAAATAAACATATAGATAGTTCAAATATATATATTAAAACTCAACAAAGAAATCACATCCTTCTATCCCACATGGCAACAACAATGCTTGATATCAAATTCACACCAAAGGAGTTACATCCATTGACCCCACACATGGCCACACCATGGTTTGATATCCAATTGCATCAAAGGAATCTCATCCTTTTCTCCCACATGGCCACAACCATGTTAACCGTGTTCTACGTCTTCTAGTGAGTACCTCAAGATGCCTTGCTGCCACACTTATCGACCACAATCGATAGGGCATGTGCGGGAAACCACGTTACGGATCACACACCGTAATGCCAGGTGGAGTTCCCAAATACGAACAGAGTCAGTAACGTCCCAAGACTACCAAACTCGTCAGCTAATTACTGAGGAGGGCAATCTATATGGACCTATCCGTACTGGCCACAACCAGCACACTCACCAGCCCGAGCCATAACTCAAGAGTTCCTCGTGTTCATCCGCTATCCCGAGCCACAACTCAAGGGACGTCATTCTGAGCCACAACTCAGAGAATGCCACGTGCTTAACCCCTATCCTGAGCCACAACTCAAAGGATACGTTTTGAGCCACAACTCAAGGAACACCAACAAGCCCACCTTTGAGATATCTTAGAAGCCTTATAGACCACGCATCACAATTCAAACACCAATCAATTCAATACAGCCTAATCGATTGCCTTGAAACACACAACTCCTTCATCCTTCGCTTAAGCTTGAAGCCTTCGTCTAAGCACCCAAGCCTACCTCGCTTAAGCTAGGTTACCTCGCCTGAGCGAACACCTCGCACAAAACAACCTCGAACTCTCTCGCTTGGGCGAGCCTGATGAAGGCGTGACCAATCATGATACCTCCATAGAAGCACCCTCAAGAAGGATCACTAGAAGCATGTCTAGAGGGGAGTCTTCTATTCCATCACCTTTATCTTTGTTTTCCATTACTTTAGTTTGAATTCCCTAAGTTGGTTTTTAGTTGACTTATTTTGGTTGACTTGTTGACTGTGACCAAAGTTGACCTTTGACCAAGATTAACTTAACTTAAATCAACATGTTAATCTTTGTTTGTCTTGTTTTTGTAAGTAATTAAAGAAAGTAGAGCATACTAGGTGGTGCATGATGATTGGAGCATGTGGATGATGTGGAGGAGAGAGGAAAGAAAAAAGCATAAAGTAAAAGCAAAAGTAAACATGTACCTTGTCTCCTTTTGCCATTTTGGATGATTCCTTTGAAAGCTACTTGGTCTCCTTCCCCTTTTGGCCTAGAATCCTCATGGAAATGCATCCACCAACCATTGCTTCTCATTTGGGTCGTGTGGCATTCCTAGCTTAGGAATTAGGGTTTGCTAATTGATCCTTTTCATGTTTGTGTTTTTGCTAAAGGACCCCTAATGACTTCTATTTAAAGGGGGCTCCTTGTCTTGTAAAAGGGTTGATCATTTGATGTTATAAACCTTGTGTTTCAACCACTCTTTCCGTGAACTCTCCTTCCATGAAGTGAACATTCATATCTAGATAGCTTGCTATCTTAATGTCCAGTGGGAATTTTCAAAAAGCTTTCATAAACAACTTCACCATATTCATAAATATAAAAGGAAACAAGATAATCTTTCATCAGAGCCTCACTCGCCTAGGGAGACCACCTCTCGCTCAGAAGTCAAAACTCTCGCCTAGGCGGCGAGTTAAACAAAGCATCAAACCTTCCTTGAATTCTCACTGAGGCGAGGGACCCTCGCCTGAGCGAGGTACTTCTTCGCCCAAAATAGGGCTTCGCGCCTGAGCGAGATGCCCAAGCATAACCCCCAAATTTCACGGGTTCTCGCTTAAGCGAGGCATACTCGCCTAAGCGAGATGGCCTGTCACCCAAGACCAGATACCTTCGCCTGAGCGAGACGCTCGAGCAGAAACAATATTTGAGTCTCTACTAATCTCGCCTAGGCGAGCCTAGCTTACTTGAGCGAGAAATGCAGACTTCTGCACTGTTTACACACATAAACACTAGTACCACAGTCCAAACCACATTCCAATCCAATACCAAGCAATTTAAAGTAGTGCACAAGCTTATGAAAATAATTTAGACCCAATATGATTCCCAAAATCCAAGTTGAACCATACACAACATGTACAGGGCAGAAAACTCTCATCTTCATACAATTAGTTAAGAGTTTCAATAAAAACAATACCAAACACCCAAACCCCTAATTCACATCATATACAGCACGAATTTCATGGCATAAAATCATCAAAATCATATGCACAACACAATAACACGAAAATTAGGTTAAGCTCCCCTAACTTGGAATTTCCTTGCTTAACTTTTGAAATTGGAAGGTTCCTTTGATCACCAATGCTTGCCTTATCACCACTTCAATTACCCCCCTTTAATTCACTCATAACTCTCTATTTTACCTTGGATTCGTGCACCTCACAGAGCTCTCTGAAAACAACCTCTCAAAACCCTTCTTCTCTCTCAAAATTTGCCTTTTAAAGTGTAACGTCCCTAAAGAATATTACTTAAATAAATAAATAATTCAAGAAAAGAATTTAAAAATTCAAGATATTATAATTCCCAAACGCGGGAAAATTTTTAAATATTTAAACACGCGCCAAAATTATAAGATAGTAATAATAATGACGTTACAACTTCAAAAATCCATAATCATAAATGAAAACATCATAAATATAAAGTGAAAAACTCCTAGCTCTAATCCCCAAGCTAGCCCTCACTCCGTTGCCTGAGCATCCTCAACATCACCTGTATCCAGATCTGCTCCCGTGTAACGAATCACACGATCATCGCCATACACAAAAAGAAAGGGTGAACTGAGAAAATAAAAATAACATATATACATATATATATATATATATATATATATATATATATATATATATATATATATATATTAACATCAGATAAATCATACACCCATCTAATTCAACCTACTTAGTTCTTGGCAAAGACCTTAACCCCAAGGCTTTTCAGCCTTCAAATCACACAAATGGTTAGCCTTGGACTCGAGAATATGATGCTCACACGAACCTGCCCGCTCGTGGTCCTGCCTCTACGAACCTCCCCGCTCGTAGTCCTGCCCTACGAACCTCCCCGCTCGTAGTCCTGCTCTACAGACCTACCCACCCGTAGTCCAACACATGTGATCCACCAGCCTCGTACCTCCCCGCACGTGGCATCTCTCAAACGTGAGCACGGAACATACGAACCTACCTCGCTCGTATCCCCACGTAAGAGTAACTAGATATGAACCTTCCCGCTCATATCATCACATGTTAATCACCATCCATGAACCTACCCGCTCATGGCACAACATCTCCCGATCCAAGCATCATCGCTTAAAAGCAACGCAAACAAGTCATAGACTGCTGAATTTTCGCCCAGCGCATCACCCAGCGCCGCCAGGCGAAACCGGTCCAGACCGCCTGGCGGAACGTCCCCACCGCCAGGCGCCAGACGCCTTCCAAACTCACTATTTTCCAGACTCTGCCTGGCTAAACACACATTGCCGCCAAGCGCCTACGCAGTACAGGGCCTCTCACACTGTCGCCATCGCCTGGCGGTTAACAGCAGCCCGCCAGGTGCCATACCAGAGACACTTTGCCGCTGGTTTTGGCACTCCAATTTAGTTGGTTCCACCATTCTAATTACTTTATGGTACCTTTCACATTTGTTTTCAAGACCCGCTAGTTATCTAATCATCTCACCATCAATTTAGTTTCCTATATCTCAATCATAGATTCCTTTATTCTTACCATTTGATTCACCAAAATCTCCCTTCACTCATAGTTGTTCAACAAAACTTAAGAAAATTGCCTAATCCCCCCTATTGTACTTACTCAATTCTGAGCAATCTAATTCCTTCACCACCTTAGGCTACACAACGCATATCAACTTAATTTGTTAACTCCATAGTCACATACTTTTATACAATTCCAACTCCTATGCTTAACCAATTTCATACATCATTTAACATCCAATCTTTATCAATTGATTTGACCCCAACCCACAATTTCACATAATGCACCAATACTACTTCTTTCTCACTGTTCTGTTATGCAGATTAATAATCCATTCCTAGAGTCCATTAGTTTCTTGACTTCAATCATCCTAATTATATCCTTGTGACTATCATATTGTCTCTATCCCACTACACTCCTTCTTCCTTTATCAATATCTTCTTATTCATGACAATTTCATTCACCACTTATCCTCCCGTCAGTTTTCCTCAAGGCCAATTAACCAAACCCACCAGATCAAACTCGCAACGCCGCTATCGCCTGGCGGCCAATGAGATGTCGTCAGGCGGCACACCAGAATATGGGTAAGAAACCCAGATTTTCTACACTCGTGTAACCCCCTTCCCGTTCCCCTGGACCTGTTTGTCTCGAACACTACCACCCAAAAATTATCCATGCAATACTTTCACAGTTCAGCTCTTCCAATCACCTTTCAAAGATCGTTAATTTTACTCGTTAGGGAAATTATCCATTCTTAACATGAATTCCTCATGTTCCCTTCTTCTTTGTTAACCATATTCAGACCATACAACAATATCATATCATAATTAAATCAAATAACTGAAACCAAGACAACAAAACAACGTCAAACCTCGTGCTCCGCCTGGCGGATTACAACTCACATCCAAGCGCCTAATGGCAGAACCCAGAATTTGGATTAAACTGATGTGCCGCCTAGCGGCACCTTCATGCCCGCCTGGTGGTTTATGGGCAAAAACCCAGAATTTTCGCGAAAACAGTATAATTCAGCACAGGTTTCATATGGTTCAGTTCATGCAATTTGTACCACACCTAGCCAACTCGACCAAATAGTAATAAAACGATACATATATGCCAAAGCAGTCAAGTAATCAACCCAGGCTGAGTTGGCCTGAGCCTTACCAGCCTAAACCGATAACCTGAACGTCTAGAGGGACAACCTGCACAAGATGACACATGACCAATGTAAACCGCCAACAAAAGTAGTCGGCCTAGGCCGGCTACTCCAAATATACTTAATAAAATCCAAGCCCCCTAGTGTTCAGTAGGTCCTCCTAAGGGCCTAAGTTAGGGCCCAGGCCCACTTACAGCCCAAACTAGAGCCCAAGCCAGGGTCCGGCCCATGACATAACCAAAAATGATTAATGCTCTATAAATACACGTGGACCCCAGTAATTAAAGGTACGCATTCATTACTCCATTAATCACTGATTTGACCTTCTGAGAGCTTTGACTTACTTGAGCTTTGGAGTCCCTTCTGTAGGTAACCCCTCCTGGGTCCAAGCCAACATGTACCAACCGGGAAGAGACCAACTGAGGAGATAGCAGACTACATGGGTAAGGTGACGCTTGTGCCTAACTTATCTTGTTTGTTCTCTGCAGGAACAATTGACGCCTACCGTGGGGCACGAGATGAACACCTTTAGTATCTGTTTTTCTTCGAAGATGGTTTCCACCCGTAGCAGAGTTGGAGTGAACAAGCAGGCGGATGCTGGTCCCTCAGGACCTGCTGGCATCACCCCTGACCTAGCCGCCATCCTGGACGGCCAAGCGAAGATGCAACAAGAACTAGCAAATCTGAAGAAATGCAGCGCTGATGAGATGGAGGCGCTATGGCAAGAAAACTCTCGCATTAGGCGAAAGATCGAAGCTGATCCCACCCTGAAGGGAAAGGCCAAGGAGGCGTCTGAGGCTGCAAGGTCCCCGGCCTTCCAGCCCACAGAAGAGGAAAGCGAATACAACCCCACCCCTCACACCTTCACCACCACCCAACAAACACCCATTCCCTCTACCCATCCCATTCACTTCCCATCCACTCAACCAGGGCATACTGCAGCCCCAACCCCTGCTGCTACCCTCCCCACCACCCAAATCCCCTACAACGTACCCACCACCCTACACACTACACGCGTACCACCCTACAACCCCCAATACCTGCCAACAACCCACATCCCCCCTCACAACCTTACCTCCACCTTGCCCGCTATGATCAACCATCTCATCCCACCTCATCTGCTCCCTCCCCACCAGCCCAGACGTCGTCATCCCTTCACCGACTTTATCGCCAACACCCTCCTTCCTGCCCAGTGGGAACCCTTCACGCTGGACCACTACACTAGCGAAACCGACCCTGATGAACACCTCAAAGTATACATCACCCATGTCGCCCTCTACACGTCCCAAGACGCAGTCTTCTGCAAAGCCTTTCCCACCACCCTCAAGGGCCCTACTCTGGAATGGTTCACAACCCTTCCGCCTTACTCCATCGACAGCTTCGACGTTCTTTCACACATGTTCTCCACCCATTTTGTTGGCAGCCGTCCACACCAAACTACCACAATCTCCCTCCTGGGCATTAGATAGGAACAAAGCGAACCACTCAGAGCGTTCATAGATCGCTTCAGTAAGGCAGCTCTTCGCACCCCACACCTCAACCAAGAGATGATCCTCCAGTGCATGGCACTTACCCTACAACCCGACCCCTTCGCCAACAACATCTACCTCCACCCACCTGCCTTTATGCACGAACTTAAATTGCGCACGGCCAACTATGTCCGCATGGAGGAGATGTAGACCCTCCATACCAAATTCTGCAACGACTCCCCTTGCCTCGAATCCTCGCTCCAAATTAGAATTGAACGTGTCCCAAAACCCAAAACGCTCTTGTTCTTTGTTTACTCTCCAAAGACTGGTTTTCCACTCCAATTCCTCTATGCAGTGTGTGCCAATTGCCAGAACCTCACTACCCAACATTCACACCACTATTCCAGGTCTCTCTCTCTGTAATTCCTCTCCCTCTCTCCAAATCAACTTTCCCTTAATTACCCTTTACACCCTAAAACAAATTTTAATTAAAAAAATTGGAGATTAAGGCTAATCAATGGTTATTAACCAAGTGTTTTCCAGCCCTTAAGTTACCTCTCTATTGGCAGCTAGGGTTCCTAAACCCTTCATATTCATGCCAAAAGAAAATTTGGCAAAAAGAGAGTTAATAATTAGTTCTAAGCAAGGTTTGAACCCACAACTCATCAATTACCAAGTCAAATGCACAACCAAATCAACCAATTCATATTTGTGATAATTCCTACCATTTTAGAATTTTATTATCACGTTAAGCATTCAAGTATATCACATAAAAATGCATAAATTAAAATAACACACAATTGGCATACATAGGACTCGAACCCAAGTCTTTTCACAGAATCAAGTACTCTCAACCATCTAAGGTAGTACTTTTCCACATCATGGTTTTCTGCATTAAATTTCTTAAAGGCTTCTATTACCCGCATTTATTAAATAATTATTTAATTAACTATTTAATTTTCTCAGATCTTACATAAAGGGCCTTAATGCTAGATTAATGAAAAAATATAAAACTTAATGCTAGTTAAATGTGGGTTCACCAAGGTTCAAACCCTTAACATGCTCATAATCAAATCAATGCACAACCATTCAACTAAATTCATGTTTCATGATAATTAATACAATTATATGATTATATTATCATTCACATGATTCAAGCATATTATTAAAATAATAATAAATCAATAACACAGAAATGGAATACATAGGACTTGAACCCAAGTCCTCTCACACAATTAAGTACTCTCAACCACTCGAGCTAGTACTTTTCCACATCATATCAATCAATATTTAATGTCATAAAGGCTCTCACTACCCGTATTTTTTAATTAATTAATTAATTTTCACGGGTCTTACAATCAAAGGCATTTGGCGCCTAGCGACACGTGTCCCCCGCCAGGCGGTCTGGAAGCATGGTATGCCTAGCGACTCGTGAGTAGCGCCAGACGATGTTGTTGAGGCAAAGATGTTTGGATTGCTTTGGATGTACATGGTCTACAAGACTTTGATGATGTCTCAAAGGCGGCTTGCTAGTGTTCCTTGAGTTGTGCCTCAGAACGTGTCCCTTGAGTTGTGGCTCAGGATAGGGGTTAAGCATGTGGTATTCCTTGAGTTGTGGTTTGGAATAGCATCTCTTGAGTTGTGGCTCGGGATGGCGGATGAACACAACGAACTCTTGAATTGTGGCTCGTGTTGGCGAGTGTTGCCGGTGTGAGGTGCTGGTTGTGGCCCGCACGGATGGGTCCAGATAGATTTCCCTCCTCAGTAATTAGCTGACGAGTTTGGTAGTCTTGGGACGTTACGAGCTATGTTTGTATTGGAAACTCCACCTGTCATTATGGTGTGTGATCCGTAGCATGGTTTCCTGCACGTGCTCTATCGGTTGTGGCCGATAGGTGTGGCAGCAAGACATCTTGAGATATTCATCAGAAGACGTAAGACACGGTTGTCATGGTAGTGGCCATGTGTTATGAAATCAAAGGATGGGTTTCCTTTGGTGTGGTTGTGATATATGTATATAATGTATATGTATGTTTATTTTATTATTAGCTCACCCTATTTGTTTGTCTTTGGCGATGATCGTGTACGCGGTACACGTGAGCAGATGATGTTGCAGGTGGATATGGTGAGGCATAGAGTCGGAGCAGAGCTAGTCTGGGATGAAAAGATTTATCCGCTATTTTTAAGCTTTTGGTTTTAAGTGATTTGTAAACTTTCACCTTATCAGACATTGGTTATGTATTTGAGTTTATATTTATAATTATGAATTAAGGTATTTCAAAAATACGTAATAAAGTTTTAAATTTCTCGCGTTTTTAGGAAATGGTATTTCATCTATTATTTTGTATTTTATTATTTTAAATTCATAATATCCGGTCGGGATGTTACAAAAACTACCATTAACGGACCTCCATCACCAAACAACAAATTCAATTTCAGAGCCATGATTTCTTGCCTCAACACGCTACATAACCATCATGCCCAACCGCAAGAACAAAAACCCAATCCCCTTCCATTCATTGCAATCAAAAATAGAAAGGAAAGAAAAATCGCTGGTGGCGATGCTGCCAAATAATCGGAGATGTGCTACAGCGACGTGGTGCGGGAACATGGATTTCGGCCCTAGTTCCGCGCGAGGGAGAGAGAAATCGTGTCAGGGAAGTGGCCGCCGACGATGACTCTAGCTCTGATTGTCGTCGGTGATGGCAGTGGCCATGGGTGCTCGCACGGAGGTGGTTTGAGTCGTGCTTGAGACAAGAGTGAAGTTCGCACGTCTCTAGGCTCTCGTCGTCAACGTCGATTGGCGTCACCGACAAGCCTACCACGTGGTGGCATGGCGTGGTGGTCTGCGTTGAGAATGAAGGGAAGATGATGGTATGAGACACGAAGAAGAGGCTGCTGCTTTGGAGAAGAAGGGCTCTTTGAGTTTGAAGAGGAAACCCTAATGTTAATGTTTGAAGAGTTGGGCTGAGCCCACTTTTACTCGCACACCCCTCCTTTTTTTTGCCTACACCTCCATATGTGGGTTGCATTAATTGTTTGTTGCACTCCTCGGATAGCTACATACACCACACGTTTGGCTTGTGCACCTCCATCATTATCATTGTTAATCTCCATCATTGTTAATCTCGCACCCTTATGTTTTATGTTGTTTGTGTTGGGTATGATTGTGTTTGTTGACTCCACCCCAATTTTCCCAATTTACACCCTTCTTGTATTTTTATTCTATTTTTGGATTTTTATTCATTGCACCCCATTTTTTCTATGCTTACACACTCCATATATTTTTTATTTTATTTGTATTTGTATTTTTTTATTTTTTTTTATTTTTGCCTTTATTTTATTTTTGTCCCGTTTTTTTTTCTACATGTTTTTTCTAAAAAATAAAAAATATTTTAAAATCATAAAAATTCACAAAATATAGAAAAATTCCAAAAAATACTAAATGTTTTATTTTCTTTCTCTTTTAGTATCTGTTTAATCGATCACGTCGTGTGACACACTTATTTTCAAATAATTCAAAAACACCAAATAATATATAAAGTTTTCAAAAATATAAAGCAAGGTCTTTTTTAAGAACTACGTGATTCTTGATTCTCCACTGTGAGATACGTAGAGCGAGGTCAGTCCTTGTCAGGTTCACCTCCAAAAAATCAAATCATTTTCAAAATAGTTTTCCCAATCGTTTCTATAAAGAACTATGTAACTTTGATTTCTCATTTTTAATGAGAATACGTAGGACCAAAGTCAATACTTGTCGGGCCCAAAAAACAAAAACAAAAATATTTTTGTTTCTTTTTAGCATTATTGTCTTATTATTTTTGGGGAAAATTAACAGATTGAAAACCACATCAACTTTGCATGTTTAATTAAAGGTACATTCTTGGGCGGGCGTTGTAGGGTTTTAGCACCTTCCCTATGCATAACCGACCCCCGAATCCGAAAATCTGGTTTTTCACAGAGTTGTTTTATCATTATGGTTTTTCATAATTTTCCAGAAATAACTATATTGGGGACTCCAAATCTCTTTTAAAACTCGTTTCTTTTTTTATTCGTCATCCCGTCGTGATTTCGATTGCGACAGACTAATTATATTAATGGGCCACAATCTATTAGGCCTCAACCTCGGAATAATTTGGGCCCTATTTTGGACTGATTCCGAGTTGGTGAGGTAGTATTCGTGTCGAAGTACCTGAGTATGATGAGAACTTGTTCACAGACATAGGCTTGGAGCTCGACCTCGGTTACCATACAATAAAGTAATAAATTTGATATTTTTATATATTTTAACAAATTGAAGTTATTTCAAAATATTTATTCTTTAGGGTTTCAAGTGTATTTATAATATTATTCTATATAAGGTCACAAGGATCGTAACTAAGTTATATGGTTGTTACAAAAATTTGTTTTGATTATATATATATATATATATATATATATATATATATATATATATATATAAAAGTTACCTACAAAAATATTCATAAGTTAGTTATATATAAAGATTTTCATAGATAACTTACTTATAAATGTTTTTATAAGTAAGTTAATTACAAAGAGTTTCGTAAGTAACTTGACTATTGGGATGTGTATCCTTTTAACGAGTATTTTTGTAAATAATTTTTTTACACTAGGTAAAGTTCGTAGATTAGTTACTTACAAATGCATGTTTTCCTAGATAAAATTACATATGAAATACGCTTCATAGTTAATTCGTAGATAATATCAAATTTTTTATGAAAATTTTTTATTATCTATGAATTATGGGCCTAAGTAATAACCAAATTTCTTATAATGATTATATTTTAAAAAAGTTGCATTTGATTTTGCTAATTAAAAAAGAGTAGCTCCTTTTGAAAAAAATTAAAACTATGCATTCTTTTGCTTTAACAAAACCAACCTTGCTTTCTCAACAAAGTCAATCAAATATTTTAAAGTAGATCTCCTGTGAGAACTATTGATGTCAAAATAAGGAAGCAACTCACATATAATTGAGTGAAACCTAGGCAACTTGAAAAACTCATTTGTCCTCTATTTAATTTTGTAAATCTATCATATATTATTTTGTGTATGATGGGAAATTGGATTCTGGATTTTCTATATGGTTTCTTATGAATGTTTTTAAAATACATTGATCACTAATTTTAAAATTTTAAAATATATTAAAAGAAATTTTTAATTATTAACGTAATATATTTTTAATATTTAAAAAAGGGTTAAATTTGTTTTTCTTCCTTAACTTTCAGTAAAAATTGAAATTAGTCCCTCTCGAAAATCTTGAACCAATTTAGTCCTCCAACTTTACAAATGTTTGGATTTAGTCCTTTTAACAAAATTTTGTTGAGTTTATTTAACGTTTCAAATGTATCTCAAGACAGTTTCTTAGCTAACATTGAAGCGGAAATGTGTCAAGCAGAGTAAACAACTCAAATGCTCTCATGAAACATGTTTAAAACGTTAAATAAACTTTAAAAAATGGTTAAAAGGACTGAATCCAAACATTTCCAAAGTTGGAGGACTAAATTAGGCTAAGGTTTCAAAGAGGGACTAAATCCAATTTTTACTGAAAGTTAAGAGACCAAAAACATATTTAACCCTTTAAAAAAACAAAGTCAAATTACTTTTTTGGTCTTCTATTTGTCAAGTAATATTAGTTTGGTTCTCAAGTTTTTTTGTCTCAATTTGGTCCTTATTTTCTTAAAAATGATTCAATTTAGTCATTATCGTTAGTTTGACCAGACGGTGTTAAAGTCAACGCTACGTGTCAATTTCTGGTTTTTTTGAATTTTTTGAATTTTTTTGAATTTTATTTTAGTTTTTTTTACACATGTCACTTCACAGTTGTGTCACGTGTCAAAATGATTCAATTTGGTTCTTATATTTGTTTTTAGTTTCAATTTAGTCCCAATTTAAAAAAAAAAAAGCAATATTGTCCCTCCTTAAATTGACACTCAATTTACTTTTTTTTATAAATCTTATGGTGATATTCTTACTAAAATTAACGTTTTTATTAAATATTTCTGGAAATATTTTAAATTAACTTTAAATTTTATACAAAACATTAAACTTTGGTTTTGTTTTAAACTTGAAATGTAATTCCTAAACTTATGTGTGACAAGTTATTTGATTTTTAATCTTCACTAAGTTTGTATAATATGATATACTTGATGTCTTTATATATGATGACAAAATTGTTAATGGTTGAAATTAAGTTTATGATTTAACTTTGTTTAATAATAAAACTAGAAAAAAAAAGCTTGTTTAAAAATATTTCTACAAATATTTAATAAAAATTTTAATTTTAGTAAGAATATCATCATAAGATTTATACAAAAAACTAAATTCAATTTGAGGGACAATATTGCTTCATCTTTACAAAAATTGGGATTAGATTGAAACTAAAAACAAATATAAGAACCAAATTAAATCATTTTGACACAACTGTGAAGTGACATGTGTAAAA
>Ga0214544_1001149_pt1 | contig 53620 bp, 17 predicted proteins | sample CNSS3metaG_FD_160074 | JGI IMG/M metagenome (GOLD analysis project Ga0214544, IMG submission 160074) | Root nodule microbial communities from cowpea collected in UCLA plant growth center, Los Angeles, California, USA - CNSS3 | ecosystem: Host-associated > Plants > Roots > Nodule | place: USA...
CAGAGATGTAAACCATATATATGAATATGATGTTATGTTATTATTAATGTTCTCTCAAGGATAATCTTATAAAAAAAAATTAATTCCATATCTTTTTATCAGATAATAATTATTTAGTATAATAGTCAGGGTGTCACATTTCAAGCGCATTTCATGATAATATTTGAATTGTTTACACCGTTTGACACATTTTCGTTTCATTGTTAACTCAAATATTATTATAAAATACGTTTAAAATGTCAAATAAACTTAACAAAAATTGATAAGAAGGACTAAATCCACGCATTTATAAAGATGAAGGACTAAATTGGTAAAAAATTTCGAAGAGGGACTAATTTAAAAGTCCACTAAAACTTGAGGGACTAAAAACATATTTAACCCTATTTTTTGCACAAGGTGGCTGGCTGGCTTGATAAAAAAATAAGTCAAATGAGATCTCAATCTAAGTTGGGCACAAAGAACAAATATGTGGGAAATTGTTTGTTACTTTTCGTACAATTTTTTAAAATATACTAATTAATCATTTTTTTATCATCCAAAGGGATGTACTATTTATGTATCACAAATTTGATTACAAGTCACAAAAATCAACTATTATTATTTAAATAAGGAGGCTGACTTGAACAAGGAGATTGACTTGAAGAAAAAAAAAATAGGCCAAACCGGATAGGCAAATAAGTGAGGCATGATGAAAAAAATAAGTGAGGAGCTGCATGTTATTTTTCGTACAATTTTTTAAAATTTACTAATAAATTGTTTTTTCATCCAATGGGATGTACTTTTTATGTAGCACGATTTTCCTTATTTTTTGCACAAGGAGACTGCCTTGAAAAAAAAAAGTCAAATAAGAACTCAATCAAAACAAGTAACTAAAACAACCCTTATTTTTTACTCAAGATGGCTACCTAGAAAATAAAATAAGTCAAATAAGATCGCAATCTAAGTGGGGCACAATGAACAAATATGTGGGGAGTTGCTTGTTACTTTTTGCAATTTTTAAAATTTATAGATCAATCTTTTTTTCTCATCCAATGGATGTACCTCTTATATATGACGAATTTGGAAACATCCCTTATTTTTTCTCAAGGTGGATGCCTATTAAATAAAATAAGTCAAATAAGATCTCAATCAAAGTGAGGCAAATTGAACAAATATGTTAGAAGTTGCTTCTTACATTTTCTATAATTTTTTAAAATATACTCATCAATCTTTTTTTGTCATCCAATGGATGTACCTCTTATGTATCATGAATTTGGTTACAAGTAACAAAAACAACCTTATTTTTTGCTCAAGGTGGCTACCTAGAAAATAAAATAAGTCAAATAAGATCTCAATCTAAGTGGGACACAACGAACAAAAATGTGGGGAGTTACTTGTTACTTTTTGTACAATTTTTTAAAATTTACTGATCAATCCTTTTTTGTCAACCAATGGACGTTATGTATCACGAATTTGGTTACAAATAACAAAAACAAACCTTATTTTTGCTCAAAGGCTGCCAAAAAATAAAATAAGTCAAATAAGATCTCAATCTAAGTGGGGCACAATGAACAAATATGTGGGGAGTTGCTTCTTACTTTTCGTACAATTTTTTAAAATTTACTGATCAATCTTTTTTTGTCATCCAATGGATGTACCTCTTATATATCATGAATTTGGAAACATCCCTTATTTTTTGCCTGCCTAGAAAATAAAATAAGTCAAATAAGATCTCAATCTAAGTGGGACACAATGAACAAATATATGGGGAGTTGCTTGTTAGTTTTTTGCAATATTTTTTAAAATTAACTGATCAATCTTTTTTTTGTCATCCAATGGATGTAACTATTATCTATCACGAATTTGGAATAATCAGTTATTTTTTGCTCAAGGTGGCTCCCTAACAAATAAAATAAGTCAAATAAGATCTCAATTTAAGTGGGGCACAATGAACAAATATGTGGGGAGGTCCTTATTACTTTTCATAAAATTTTCTAAAATTTAATTATCAATCTTTTATTGTCATCCAATAGATGTACCTCTTATATATCACGAATTTGGTTACAAGTAACAAAAACAACCCTTCTTTTTTGCACAAGGTGGCTGCCTAGAAAATAAAATAAGTTAAATAGGATCTCAATCTAAGTGGGGCACAATGAACAAAAATGTAGGGAGTTACTTGTTACTTTTTTTTCAATTTTTTAAATTTTATTGATCAATATTTTTTTGTGATCCAATGGATGTACCTCATATGTATCACGAATTTGGTTACAAGTAACATAAACAAACCTTATTTTTTGCTCAAGGTTGCTGCCTACCAAATAAAATAAGTCAAGTAAGATCTCAATCTAAGTGGGCACAACGAACAAATATGTCGAGAGTTGCTTCATACATTTTCTATAATTTTTTAAAATTTACTCATCAATCTTTTCTTGTCATCCAATGGATTAGCCTCTTATGTATCACGAATTTGCTTACAAGTATAAAAAACAACTCTTATTTTTTGCTCAGGGTGGCTGCCTAGAAAATAAAATAAGTCAAATAAGATCTCAATCTAAGTGGGGCACAATGAACAAATATGTAGGGAGTTGCTTGTAACATTTTGTACAATTTTCTAAAATTTACTGATCAATCTTTTTTGTCATCCAATGGATGTAACTCTTATATATCACGAATTTGGAAAGATCACTTATTTTTTTCTCAAGGTGGCTCCCTAGAAAATAAAATAAGTAAAATAAGATCTCAATCTAACTGGGGCACAATGAACAAATATGTGGTGAGTTGCTTGTTACTTTTTGTTCAATTTTTTAAAATTCATTGATCAATCTTTTTTTGTTATCCAATGGATGTACCTCTTATGTATCACGGATTTCGTTACAAGTAACAAAAACAAACCATAATTTTTGCTCAAGGTGGCTGCCTAGTAAATAAAATAATTCAAATAAGATCTCAATCTAATCGAGGCAAATTGAACAAATATGTCGGAAGTTGCTTCTTACTTTTTCTACAATTTTTTAAAATTTACTCATCAATCTTTTCTTTTCATCCAATGGATGTACCTTTTATGTATCACGAATTTGGTTACAAGTATAAAAAATAACTCTTTTTTTTTGCTCAAGGTGGCTGCCTAGAAAATAAAATAAGTCAAATAAGATCTCAATCTAAGTGGCGCACAATGAACAAATATGTAGGGATTTGCTTGTTACTTTTTGTACAATTTTTTGAAATTTACTGATCAATCTTTTTTTGTCATCCAATGGATGTAACTCTTATATATCATGAATTTGGAAATATCCCTTATTTTTTGCTCAAGGTGGCTCCATAGAAAATAAAATAAGTCATATAAGATATCAATCTAAGTGGGACACAATGAAGAAATATGTGGGTGTTGCTTGTTACTTTTTGTTCAATTTTTTAAAATTTATTGATCAATCTTTTTTTGTCATCCAATGGATGTACCGCTTATGTATCACTAATTTGGTTACAAGTAATAAATACAAACCTTATTTTTTGCTCAAGGTGGCTGCCTAGAAAATAAAATAAGTCAAATAAGATCTCAATCTAAGTGAGACACAATGAACAAATATGGTGGGAGTTGATTCTTACTTTTTGTACAATTTTTCAAAATTTACTGATCAATCTTTTTTTGTCATCCAATGGATGTATCTCTTATATATCACGAATTTGGAAACATCCCTTATTTTTTGCTCAAGGTGGTTCCCTAGAAAATAAAATAAGTAAAATAAGATCTTAATCTAAGTGAAGTACAATAACAAATATGTGGGGGTTGCTTGTTACTTTTTGTTCAATTTTTTAAAATTTATTGATCAATCTTTTTTTGTCATCCAATGGTCCACTGGACTTACCTCTTACATATCACGAATTTGGAAACATCCCTTATTTTTTGCTCAAGGTGGCTGCCAAGTGAATAAAATAAATCAAATAAGATCTCAATTTAAGTGAGACAAAAAGAACAAATATATGGGGAGTTGTTTGTTACTTTTTGTACAATTTTTTAAAATTTACTAATCAATATTTTTTTGTCATCCAATGGATGTACCTCTTATGTATCACGAATTTGTTTACAAGTAACAAAAACAACCCATCTTTTTTGCACAAGGTGGTTGCCTAGAAAATAAAATAGGTCAAATAGGATCTCAATCTAAGTGGGGCAAAATGAACAAATATGTAGGGAGTTGCTTGTTACTTTTTGTACAATTTTTTAAAATTTATTGATCAATATTTTTTGTCATGCAATGGATGTACCTCTTATGTATCACGAATTTGGTTACAAATAACAAAAACAAACTTTATTTTTTGCTCAAGGTGGGCCTAGAAAATAAATTAAGTCAAATAAGATTTCAATCTAAGTGGGGCACAATGAACAAGTATGTGGGGAGTTGCTTGTTACTTTTTTGTAAATTTTTTAAAATTTATAGATCAATCTTTTTTTATCATCCAATGGATGTACCTCTTATATATCACAAATTCTGAAACATCCATTCTTTTTTGCTCAAGGTGGCTGCCTAGAAAATAAAATAAGTCAAGTAAGATCTCAATCTAATTGGGCACAATGAACAAATATGTGGGGAGTTGCAAGTTACCTCTAGTACAATTTTTTAAAATTTGCTGATTAATATTTTTTTGTCATCCAATGGATGTACCTTTTTTGTATCTCGAATTTGGTTACAAGTAACAAAAACTACCCTTATTTTTTGCTCAAGATGGCTACCTAGAAAATAAATTAGTGAAATAAGATCTCAATCTAAGTTGGGCACAATGAACAAATATGTGGGGAGTTCCTTGTTATTATTCGGACAAATTTTTAAAATTTAGTGATCCATCTTTTTTTGTAATCCAATGGATGTACCTCTTATGTATCACGAATTTGGTTACAAAGTAACAAAAACAATCCTTATTTTTTGCTCAGGTTGCTTAGAAAATAAAATAAGTCAAATAAGATCTCAATCCAAGTGGGCATTATAAACAACTATGTGGGAGTTGCTTGTTACTTTTTGCACAATTTTTTAAAATTTGCTGATCAATTTTTTTTTGTCATCCAATGGATGTACCTCTTATGAGTCACGAATTTGGAAAGATCACTCATTTTTTGCTCAAGGTGGCTCCTTAAAAAATAAAATAAGTCAAATAAGATCTCAATTTAAGTGGGGCATAATGAACAAATAAGAGGGGAGTTACTTGTTAATTTCGTAAAATTTTCTAAAATTTAATGATGAATCTTTTTTTGTCATCCAATGGATGTACCTCTTATGTATCACGAATTTAGTTACAAGTAACAAAAATAACCCATATTTTTTGCACAAGTTGGCTGCCTAGAAAATAAAATAGGTCAAATAGGATCTCAATCTAATCTAAGTGGGGCAAAATGAACAAATATGTAGGAAGTTGCTTGTTACTTTTTGTACACATTTTTAAAATTTATTGATCAATTATGTATCACGAATTTGGTTACAAATAACAAAAACAAACTTTATTTTTTGCTCAAGGTGGGCCTAGAAAATAAAATAAGTCAAATAAGATTTCAATCTAAATGAGGCACAATGAACAAGTATGTGGGGAGTTGCTTGTTACTTTTTGTAGAATTTTTTAAAATTTACAGATCAATCTTTTTTTATCATCCAATGGATGTACCTCTTATATATCACAAATTCTGAAACATCCCTTCTTTTTTGCTCAAGGTGCTGCCTAGAGAATAAAATAAGTCAAGTAAGATCTCAATCTAATTGGGCACAATGAACAAATATGTGGGGAGTTGCAAGTTACCTCTCGTACAATTTTTTAAAATTTGCTGATTAATATTTTTTTGTCATCCAATGGATGTACCTTTTTGGTATCTCGAATTTGGTTACAAGTAACAAAAATTACCCTTATTTTTTGCTCAAGATGGCTACCTAGAAAATAAATTAGTGAAATAAGATCTCAGTCTAAGTTGGGCACAATGAACAAATATGTGGGGAGTTCCTTGTTATTATTCGGACAAATTTTTAAAATTTAGTGATCCATCTTTTTTTGTCATCCAATGGATGTACCTCTTATGTATCACAAATTTGGTTACAAGTAACAAAAACAATCCTTATTTTTTGCTCAAGGTGGTTGCTTAGAAAATAAAATAAGTCAAATAAGATCTCAATCTAAGTGGGACACAATGAACAAATATGTGAGGAGTTTCTTTTTACTTTACGTACTATTTTTTAAATTTTACTAATCAATCTTTTTTTGGTCATCCAATGGATGTACCTCTTATGTATCACGAATTTGGTTACAATTAACAAAAATAACCCTTATTTTTTGCACAAGATGGCTGCCTAGAAAATAAAATAAGTCAACTAACATCTCAATATAAGTGGGACACAATAAAGAAAAATATGGGGAGTTGGTTGTTACTTTTGTAGAATTTTTTAAAATTTACTAATCAATATTTTTTTGTCATGCCATGGATGTAACTCTTATATATCACGAATTTGGAAACATCCTTTTTTTTGCTCAAGGTGGGTGCTTAGAAAATAAAATAAGTCAAACAAGATCTCAATCTAAGTGGGGCACAATGAACAAATATGTGGGGAGTTGCTCGTTACTTTTTGTACAATTTTTTAAAATTTACTAATCAATCTATTTTTTTCATCCAAATGGATGTACCTCTTATCTATCACGAATTTGGTTACAAATAACAAAAACAATTCTTATTTTTTGCAGAAGGTGGTTGCCTAGAAAAGAAAATAAGTCAAATAAGATCTAAATCTAAGTGGGGGCACAATGAAGAAAAATTTATGGAGTTGCTTGTTACTTTTTGTACAATTTTTTAAAATTTACTAATCAATTTTTTTTTGTCATCCAATGAATATACCCCTTATGTAAAACTAATTTGGAAACATCACTCATTTTTTTCTCAATGTGGCTGCTTGGAAAATAAAATAAGTCAAATAAGATCTCGATCTAAGTGGGGTACAATGAACAAATATGTGGGGAGTTACATCTTACTTTTTGTACATTTTTTTAAAATTCACTTATCAATCTTTTTTTGTCATCCAATGGTCCAATGGATGTACCTCTTATATATCACGAATTTGGAAACATCCCTTATTTTTTGCTCAAGGTGGCTGCCTAGAAAATAAAATAAGTCAAATAACATCTCAATCTAAGTGGGGCACAATGAACAAATATGTGGGGAGTTGCTTGTTATTATTCGGACAAATTTTTAAAATTTACAGATCTATCTTTTTTTTTTCATCCAATGGATGTACCTCTTATGTATGATGAATTTGGTTACAAGTGACAAAAACAATCCTTATTTTTTTCACAAGGTGCCTGCCTAAAAAATAAAATAAGTCAAATAAGATCTCAATCTAAGTGGTACACAATGAACAAATATGTGGGGAGTTGCTTGTTACTTTTCGTATAATTTTTTAAAATTTACTGATCAATCATTTTTTGTCATCAATAGATGTACCTCTTATCTATCACGAATTTGGTTACAAGTAACTAAAACAACCTTTATTTTTTGCTTAAGGTGGCTGCCTAGAAAATAAAATAAGTCATATAAGATCTCAATCTAATTGGGTACAATGAACTAATATGTGGGAAGTTGCTAGTTACTTTTCGTACAATTTTTTTAAAATGTACTGATTAATCTTTTTTTGTCATCCAATGGAAGTACCTTTTATGTATCACGAATTTGGTTACAATTTATAAAAACTACTCGAATTTTTTGCTCAAGGTGGTTGCCTAGAAAATAAAATAAGTCAAATAAGATCTGAATCAAAGTGGGACACAATGAACAAACAAGTGGAGAACTGCGTATTACTTTTTGTACAATTTTTTAAAATTTACTGATCAATCTTTTTTGTCATAATGGATGTACTTCTTATATACCACAAATTTGCTTACAAGTCACAAAAACAACCTTTATTTTTTGGACAAGTTGGCTGGATTGATAAAAAAATAAGTCAAATGAGATCTCAATCTAAGTTGAGCACAATGAACAAATATGTGGGAAGTCGTTTGTTACTTTTCGTACAATTTTTTAAAATTTACTAATTAATCATTTTTTTATCATCCAAAGGATGTACTTCTTATGTACCACAAATTTGATTACAAGTCACAAAATTCAAATCTTATTGTTTGAACAAGGAGGCTGGCTTGAACAAGGAGGTTGACTAGAAGGAAAAAAAAATAGGCCAAATCAGATAGGCAAATAAGTGAGGTATAAGAACATATATGTGAGGAGCTGCACGTTACTTTTTGAACAATTTTTTAAAATTTACTAATAAATTGTTTTTTTATCCAATGAGATGTACTTTTTATGTACCACGATTTTGCTTACAAGTCAAAAAACAATCTTTATTTTTTGCACAAGGAGACTGCCTTGAGAAAAAAAGTCAAATAAGATGTCAATATAAGTGGGGCATAATAAACAAATATGTGGGGAGTTGCTTGTTACTTTTCGTACAATTTTTTAAAATTTACTGATCAATTTTTTTGTCTAATGGGATGTACTTCTTATGTACCACGAATTTCATTATAAATTACAAAAATCAATCATTATTGATTGCACTAGGAAAATAAGTGGTACATAAAGAAAAAATAGGAGGGGAGCTGCATATTACTTTTCGTATAACTTTTTAAAGTACCACAAATTTGCTTAAAAGTCACAAAAACAACCCTTATTTTTTGCACAAGGTGATTGACTTGATAAAAAATAAGTTAAATCAAATCTCAATCAAGATGGGCACAATGAACAAATATGTGGGGAGTTATTTGTTACTTTTCGTTCAATTTTTTAAAATTTATTAATTAATCATTTTTTTTATCATCTAAAGGGATGTACTACTAAATTAGTATTAACTATTTCAATGTTATATTAACATTAACAAATTAGTAAATACATTGTTACTAATCTAAAATATAATAAATTTATAATTGAGACGAAAATAATTGGTTTCACGAATTTTAGTTAATGCATTATCAATGTTTAGATAATAGAGATAAAAAAATTAAGTTTTTAATAATACGATAATTAAAAACTAAAAGGTTTAATTGTATTATTTTTATTGACTAAAATTTAGTTTCTAAAATAAATTAAAAATGACTAAAAAAATTTCTAACTACATCTAAACAAGACACTAAGAATATTATTTTTAAATAAACAAATATATTTTTAATGATGGGCTAATTAGTAAAAATATAACATCATGATACTTGATAATTTTAATTAAAAACATTAATTTAATCACTAGAATAATAAGTTATTATTAATTCATATTTAATTCATTTTTTAAAATACTAGTAATATTTTATTAAAATGATACTATATAATAATTTATTTACCTACAGTAACATTTTTAAAAAATGTTACAATATTATTGTTAAAATTAAATATAGTAACATTTGTAAGAAAATGTTATAGAATGTATTTAGTAAAATTTTTATTAGATGTAATCGAGCAAATGTTATTAAAATTACTAAATCTTGTGGTGTCCAAGCCATAAGTGTTGATTTTTGTAACTCATAATCAAATTCGAGGTACATAAGATATATATCCCATTGGATGATAAAAAAAGATTGATTAGAAAATTTAAAAAAAGATTAGCTCCCCACTTATTTGTTTATTATGCCTTACTTATTTGCCTATGTGGTTTGACATTTTTTTTTCAAGCCAGCAACCTAGTGCAAGCAATAAGAGTGAGTTTTTCAAACTTATAATCAAATTTGAAGTACATAAGGGATACATCTCATTGGATGATAAGATTGATTAGGAAATTTTAAAAAATTTTACGAGAAGTAATATGCAGCTCCCCACTTATTTATTTATTATGCCCCACTTATTTGCCTAGCTGGTTTGGACTATTTTTTTTTTCAACTCAACCATCTAGTGCAAGCAATAATGGTTTATTTTTGTAACTTATAATCAAATTCGGGGTACATAAGAGGTACATCTCATTGGATGATAACAAAAAGATTGAGATTGATCAGTAAATTTTGAAAAATTATACGTAAAGTAATACACAACTCCCCACGTATTTGTTCATTGTTCTTTGTGCCCCACTTATTTGCCTATTTGGTTTTACCTATTTTTTTATTTTCTATTACAGCCCATGCAAACAATAAGGGTTGACTTTTGTAACTTATAATCAAATTCGGGATACATAAGAGGTACATCCAATTCAATGATAAAAAAGATTGATTAATAAATTTTAAAAAATTGTACCAAAACAAATAAGCAGCTTCCCAAATAGTTTGGCCTATTTTTTTCAAGTTAGTCACCTAATGCAAGCAATAAGGGTTAATTTTTGTAACTTATAATCAAATTCAGGGTACGTAAGGGTACATCGCATTGGATGATAAAAAAAATTGATTAGTAAATTTTAAAAAATATTAAGTGAAGTAATACACAACTTCTCACTTATTTGTTTATTATTTTCCACTTATTTGCTTATCTAGTTTGACCTATTTTTTTTTCTTCAGGTCAGCCACTTATTGCAAGTAATAAGGGTTTTTTTTTTACTTATGATCAAGTATGTGGTACATAAGAAGTGCATCCCTTTGAATGATAAAAAAAATTGATCATTAAATTTTACAAAATTGTACGAAAAATAATACGCAACTCCCCACTTATTTGTTCTTTGTGTCCCACTTATTTGCCTATCTAGTTTGGCCTATTTTTTTGTTTAAGTCTACCACCTAGTGCAAGAAATAAGGATTGATTTTTGTAACTTATAATCAAATTGGTGGTACATAAGAAGTGCATCCCATGGATGATAAAAATAAAATATTGATGAGTAAATTTTAAGAAAATTCTATGAAAAGTAATAGCAGCTCCTGAATTATTTGTTCTTTGTGTCCCACTTATTTGTCTATCTAGTTTGGTCTATTTTTTCTTCAATTCTATCACCTAGTGCAAGATGATAAAAATAAAATATTGATGAGTAAATTTTAAGAAAATTCTATGAAAAGTAATAGCAGCTCCCCATTTATTTATTCTTTGTGTCCCACTTATTTGTCTATCTAGTTTGGTCTATTTTTTTCTTCAATTCTATCACCTAGTGCAAGAAATAATGGTTGATTTTTGTAACTTATAATAAAATTCCGGGTACATAAAAAAAGATTTATTAGTAGATTTTAAAAAATTGTACAAAAGGTAATACGTAGCTTCCCAGTTATTTGTTTATTATGCCCCGCTTATTTGCCTATTTGGTTTAGCCTATTTTTTACTTCAAGCCAACCACCTAGTGCAAGCAATAAGAGTTGATTTTTGTAACTTATAAACAAATTCGGGGTACATAAGAGGTACATTCCATTGGATGATAAAAAAAGATTGAGTAGAAAATTTTAAAAATTTTACGGAAAGTAATACGCAGCTCCCCAATTATTTTTTCTTTGTTCTCCTATTTGTCTATTTTTTTGGCCTATTTTTTTCTTCAAGCTAGCCACCTAGTGCAAGCAATAAGTGTTGATTTTTGTAACTTATAATTAAATTCAAGGTACATACAGGGTACATCCCATTGGATGATAAAAAAATTTTAATTAGTAAATTTTAATTAGTACATCCCACTTATTTGTTTATTATGCCCCACTTATTTGCATATCTCGTTTGACCTATTTTTTTTTTTCAAGTCAACCGCTTACTGTAAGCAATAAGGATTGATTTTTGTAACTTATAATAAAATTCAAGGTACATAAGAGCTACATCCCATTGGATTATAAAAAAAATTCAATTAAAAATTTTTTAAAAATTTTACGAAAATTAATACGAAACTTCCCACTTATTTGTTTATTATGCCCTACTTATTCGTTCATCTGGTTTGACCAATTTTTTTTCAAGCCAGTCACCTAGTACAAATAAGTGTTGATTTTTGTAACTTTTAATCAAATTTGGGGTACTTAAGAGCTAAATCCCGATGGATGATAAAAAAAAAATATTGATTAGTAAATTTTAAAAAATAGTACTTAAAGTAATAGGAAGCTCCCCACTTATTTGTTCTTTGTGTCCCACTTATTTGTCTATCTGGATTGGCCTATATTTTTTCCAAGCCAGCCACCTAATGCAAGCAATAAGGGTTGATTTTTGTAACTTATAATCAAATTTAGGTACATAAGAGGTACATCTCATTGGATGATAAAAAAATATCGATTAATAAATTTTAAAAAATTGTACTAAAAGTAATACGCAACTCTCCACTTATTTGTTTATTATGTCCCACTTATATGCCTATCTGGTTTGGCCTTTTTATTTTCAAGCTAATTACATAGTGCAAGCAATAAGTGTTGATTTTTGTAACTTATAATCAAATTCGAGGTTCATAAAAGGTACATCCCATTATATTATAAAAAAAGATTAATTAGTAAAATTTAAAAAGTTGTACGAAAAGTAATATGCAATTCCCCAATTATTTGTTCTTTGTGTCCCATTTATTTGCTTGTCTAGTTTGGCCTATTTTTTTTTTCAAGTCAGCCTCTTAGTGCAAGCAATAATGGTTGAATTTTGTAACTTATTATCAAATTTGGGTTACATAAGGGGTACATCCCATTGAATGATAAAAAATGATTGATTAGTAAATTTTAAAAAATTGAATGAAAAGTAATAAGCAATTTTCCACTTATTTGTTTATTATGTCCCACTTGTTTGCCTATTTGGTCTGGCTTATTTTTTTTCTTCAAGACAGTCACCTAGTGCAACTAATAAGGGTTGTTTTTGTAACTTATAGTCAAACTTGTGGCACATAAGAAGTGCAATCGTTTGGATGCTAAAAAAAAGATTGATAAGTAAATTTTAAAAAATTGTACGAAAAGTAATATGTAGCTCCCAACTTATTTGTTCTTTGTGTTCCACTTATTTGTCTATCTGGCTCAGTCTATTTTTTACTTCAAGCCAACCACCTAGTGCAAGCAACAAGGTTAATTTTTGTACTTATAATCAATTTCAGGGAACATATGATGTACATTCCATTGGATGATAAAAAAAATATTAATTAATAAATTTTCAAACAATATACGAAAAGTAATACGCAGCTATTCACTTATTTGTTTATTATGTCCCACTTATTTGCCTCTATTTTTTTTTTCAAGCCAACCACCTAGTGTAAACAATAGGAGTTGATTTTTGTAACTTATAATCAAATTTGGGGTACATAAGGGGTACATCCCATTGGATGATAAAAAAAATTGATTAGTAAATTGTTAAAAATTGTACGTAAAGTTATACACAACTCCCCACTTATTTGTTCTTTGTACCCCACTTATTTGCCTATCTGGTTTGGCCTATTTTGTTTCTTCAAGCAACCTAATCCCAGCAATAATGTTTGATTTTTGTAACTTATAATAAAATTCAGGGTACATCCCATTAGATGATAAAAAAAGATTGATTAGTAAATTTAAAAAAATTGTACGATAAGTAATACGCAGCTTCCCACTTATTTGCTTATTATGTCCCACTTATTTGCCTATCTGGTTTCGCCTATATTTTTCTTCAAGTCAATCACCTACTACAAGTAATAAGGGTTGATTTTTGTAACTTATAATCAAATTTGTGGTACATAAGAATTGCATCCCTTTGGATGATAAAAAAAGATTGATCAGTAAACTTACAAAATTGTACAAAAAGTAATACGCAGCTCTCCACTTATTTGCTCATTTTGTCCCACTTATTTGTCTATATAGTTTGACCTATTTTTTTCTTCAACTCAGCCACCTATTGCAAGCAATAAGGATTAATTTTTGTAACTTATAATCAAATTTGGTGTACATAAGACGTATATCCCATTGGATGATAAAAAAAATTGTACGAAAAGTAATACCCAACTCTGTTTATTATGTCCCACTTATTTGTCTATTTGGTTTGACCTATTTTTTTTTCAAGTCAGCCAACTAGTGCAAGCAATAAGGGTTGATTTTTGTAACTTTTAATTAAATTTGGGGTACATTAGAGGTAAATCTCATTAAATGATAAAAAAATATTGTTTAGTAAATTTTAAAAAATTGTATAAGAAGTAATACGCAAGTCCTAATTATTTGTTCTTTGTGTTCCACTTATTTGTCTATCTTGTTTGGCCTTTTTTTTTTCTTCAATCAACCACCTAGTATAAGCAATAAATGTTGCTTTTTTTAACTTATAATCAAATTTGAGATGCACATCCCATTGAATGATAAACAAAGATGGATCAATAAATTTTTAAAAATTGTACGAAAAGTAATACGTAGCAATAAATTTTTTTAAGACAACCACCTAGTGCAAGCAATGAATGTTGATTTTTGTAACTTATAATCAAATTTGTGGTACATAAGAAGTGCATCCCTTTGGAAGATAAAAAAAAAGATTGATTCATAAATTTTAAAAAAGTGTGCTAATAGTAATACGCAACTCCCCACTTATTTGTTTATTATTCCTCACTTATTTTTCTATCTGGTTTTGCCTATTTGTTTTTTTTTTCAAGACAGCACCTTGTGCAAGCAATAAGGGTTTATTTATGTAACTTATAATCAAATTCGGGGTAATAAGAGGTACATTGCATTGGATGATAACAAAAAGATTGATTAGTAAATTTTAAAAAATTGTACGTAAAGTAATACATAGTTCCCTACTTATTTGTTTATCATGCATGCCCCACTTATTTACCTCTTTGGTTTGGCCTATTTTTTTCTTCAAGCCAGCCACCTAGTATAAGCAGTGTTGATTTTTTTTAACTTATAATTAAATTCAGGGTACATCTCATTGGATGATAAAAAAAATATTGATTAGTAAATTTTAAAAAATTATACGCAACTCTCCACTTATCTATTCATTATATCCCACTTTTTTGCCTATCTGGTTTGACCTTTTTTTTTTTCAAGCCAGTCACCTAGTGCAAGCAATAAGGGTTGTTCTTTGTGCCCCACTTATTTGTCTATCTGGTTTGGCCTATTTTTTTCTTCAAGTGAGCCACCTAGTGCAAGAAATAAAGGTTGATTTTTGTAACTTATAATCAAATTCGGGGTACATAAGAGGTACATCAATTTGGATGATAAAAAAAAAGATTGATTAGTAAATTTAAAAAAATTGCACAAAAAGTAATACGCAACACCCTACTTATTTATTTATCATGTCCCACTTTTGACCTATCTGGTTGGCCTATTTTTTTTTCAAGCCAACCACCTAGTGCAAGCATTAATGGTTGATTTTAATAACTTATAATAAAATTTGGGGTACATAAGAGGTACATACATCCATTGGATGATAAAAAAAATTATTAATAAATTTTAAAAAATTGTATGAAAAGTAATACGCAATTCCACACTTATTTGTTTATTATGCCTCACTTATTTGCCTATCTGGTTTGGCCTATTTTTTTTTTCAAGTCATCCACCTAGTGCAAGTAACAATGGTTGATTTTTGTAACTTATAATCAAATTCGGGTACATACATCCCATTGGATGATAAGAAAAAGATTGATTAATAAATCTTCAAAAAATTTATGAAAAGTAATACGCAGTTCTCCACTTATTTGTTTATTATGCCCTACTGATTTTCCTATCTCGTTTGGACTTTTTTTTTAAGTCAGCCATCTAATGCAAGCAATAAAGGTTTATTTTTGTAACTTATAACCAAATTCGGGATACATAAGAGGTACACCGCAATGGATGATAAGAAAAAGATTGATTAATAAATTGTAAGAAATTGTGCGAAAAGTGATATGCAGTTCCCCACTTATTTGTTTATTACCCCACTTCTATTTGGTTTAGACAATTTTTTTATTTCAAGCCAGCCACATAGTGGAAACAATAAGGGTTGATTTGTGTAAGTTATAATCAAATTTGTGGTACATAAAAAATGCATCCCTTTGGATTTTGGATGATAAAAAAAAAAGATTGATTAGTAAATTTTAAAAAATTTTACGGGAAGTAATACACAGTTCCCACCTCTTTGTTTATTATGTCCCACTGATTTACCATTCTGGTTTGGACCATTTTTTTTTCTTCAAGTCAGCAACCTAGTGCAGCAATAAGGTTGATTCTTGTAATTTATAATCAAATTCGTGGTACATAAGAGGTACATCCGTTGGATGATAAAAAATGATTAATTAATAAATTTTAAAAAATTATACGAAAAGTAGTATGTTACTCTCCACTTATTTATTGATTATGCCCCACTTTTTTATCTATCTGACCTCTTTTTTTTTTTTCAAGCCAGCCACCTATGCAAGCAAAAAGGGTTGATTTTTGTAACTTATAATCAAAATCAGGTACATAAGAGTACATCCTATTGGATGATAAAAGAAAGATTAATTAATAAATGTTAAAAAATTGTACGAAAAGTAATACACAACTCCCCACTTTTTTTCTTGAAGCCAGCAACCTAGTGAAAGTAATAAGGTTGATTTGTGTAACTTATAATCAAATTTGTGTTACATAAGAAGTGTATCCCTTTGGATGATAAAAAAAGATTGATTAGTAAATTTTAAAAAATTTTACGAAAAATATTACGCATCTCCCCACTTATTTATCTATCTAGTTTGGCCTGTTTTTTTCTTCAAGCTAGCAACCTAGTGCAAGTATTAAGGGTTGATTTTTGTGACTTATAATCAAATTTATAGTACATAAGAAGTGTCATCTCTTTGGATGATAAAAAAAATGATAAGTAAATTTTAAAAAATGGTAGGAAAAGTAATATGCAACTCCTCACTTTTTTTTTTGTGCCCTACTTATTTCTCTATTTGGTTTGGCCTATTTTTTCCTTCAAGTCAGCATCAGCCAGTGCAAGTAATAAGGGTTGATTTTTGTGACTTATAATCAAATTTGTGGTACATAAGAAGTTTCATCTCTTTGAATGATAAAAAAAAATTAATAAGTAAATTTTAAAAAATTGTAGGAAAAGTAATACGTAGCTCCTCACTTATTTGTTATTTGTGCCCTGCTTATTTCTCTATTTGGTTTGGCCTATTTTTTCTTTCAAGTCAGTCACCTAGTGCAAGCAATAAGTGTTGATTTTTGTATGTTATAATCAAATTTGGGGTACATATGGGTATATCTCCTTGGATGATAAAAAAATATTAGTAAATTTTAAAAAATTGTACGAAAAATAATACGTAGCTCCCCACTTATTTGTTTATTATGTCTCACTTATTTGTCTATCTGGTTTATCTGTTACGTTATGTAATTACCGTTATTGAAACGGATCAAATTGATCAAAAATTGACGAAAATAAGAATCTAATTGAATATAATACAAAAATGATGACCATATTGAATAAAAAGAATGAAATTAGGGAGCAAATATATATTGAAACCTTCTGTTTAATATTTAATAGCGCGAGTGTTTAAAAAACAAAGGAAAATTGTGCGAGATAATTATCTGAACAATTATATCTTGCAATTAAGAAAGTAGTTGAAAAATTAATACAAAACAAAATCAAAACATGGGTTTAATTAAAGTTACCTTGTAATTTCATTACAATAAATTAAAAACTAAATAGAAGTGATTGGATGAGTTGCTTAAAAGTGGAGGAATTGTCTAAAAACGGTTAGAAAGACATGTAGCAGAAAATAAATAAATCTGACACGATTGGTGTCCAAAATTAGACAGGTTTTGGATGTCGATCTGGCCTATTACTGCAGTTATTAATTCAGAAGTGGTAACGGAGCTTAGCGTCTTAATCTCTAATCTCAAAATGTCACTCACTTTGCAAACTCCGTCCTCTACAACGCTCTCTTCTGCATCTTCCATTCACTCGACAACAACCAGATCCACTTTCTACTTCTCGATTCGTTCCACGCTTTCCCCAAAAACTATCCATTTCAATTCCCGCAGGTCTCACCCTCAAACTCGCGCTTCTGCTTCCTCTATCAATATCGGTAACTCATAATTTCATTATATTATATACATTCTTCATTCCTTCATTTCGCGCTTTCCTTTTCTCTCTCATTTCGCAATTTCTGTTGCAGCTTCCACCACTGAACTCGATGCTGTGTCCGCCTTCAGCGAGGTCGTCCCAGACACTGTCGTTTTCGATGATTTCGAGAAGTAATGTCGTTTTATTCTTTTTGCTTCATTCCTATGGAATTTGAATGAGTTTTTATCTGATTCTTAATCAATGAGCGTATACGCTGCTGCAGATTTCCTCCTACTGCTGCTACTGTCAGTTCATCGCTTCTCTTGGGGATATGTGGCCTTCCAGACACCATTTTTAGGGTAACATGTGCATTTCAATCTTTGGAAAACCTAACTAGTGCATTTTGATCTGAGTCTGACTTAACGAGTTTAACGTTTTTTGTTTTTAATTATTATTATAGAATGCTGTGGAAATGGCTTTGGCTGATTCTCAGTGTTATGGAATTGAAAATCCTAATGCACGAGTGTCTTGTTTTGTCAACAAGGTATTTGTTTCTGTTTTTCATTTTATTTTTTATTTAATGATAACTTGTGATGCTCATATGAGTCTAATCTATATGTTGTTGTTTTGCGGATTTGATCCTGAAACTGTAGGCTTTCGCGAATGTGGGTAGTGACTTGGCAAAGCTTGTCCCTGGCCGTGTTTCCACAGAAGTGGATGCGCGGCTTGCTTATGACACGCACGCCATTATCAGGAAGGTATTTGACATGTTTCATGACTAATTATGTTAAAATTCTATTACCTTGTTGAATTATACACTTGTAGTTTGAGTGCTTCTTTCTCAGGTGCCAATCATATGTCTTGTAATTTCTCAGGATTATATAGTTCTTATGAGGTTATCCATACTAGTCATGAGTAAGAGAAGAGCTATAAACAGTTTCGATTTTGGCTCCAGATCTAGGAAAATATTTGTTTTAGTTGATTGCACATCATTCTCATATAGGCAATGCCCAAACTGAGGAGATAGGTGTTTCTCTCTGACTCTCTTTTCCTTTTCTCTTTTTCTCTCTGTAAATTCTAAGCTTTGAGTGGCTGCTTGACTGTTTAGAAACAAGCTTCACGTTTTGTGAGTCCTTGTCGCTCTGTACAGTTACAATGACAAAATACACATATGTTGTGAGTTGGTGAAATCTAATGCTACTGTTATCAAATTTTACAGGTGCATGACTTGTTAAAGTTGTATAATGATAGCAATGTACCTCCGCATCGTCTGTTGTTTAAAATTCCTTCAACTTGGCAAGTGAGCAATCTGAAAAATAGAATTGTAGTGCTAGCTAAATCCAGATATACTGATACTTGATTCATGTACTGATGGCTTGCTTACTTTTATTTAGGGAATAGAGGCTGCAAGGTTGCTGGAATCTGAAGGCATACAAACACATTTGACCTTTGTCTATAGGTAGTTTTGTTAAGTATTTTTAAAAAGCTCTCGAGGTTAATATAAGTGCGATGCCATATTAGTATACTGCTTAAAAGACTTGGATCTTTTTCATTATGTGTAGTACACCGATTTTTCTATTTTGAATGCTCTTAATACATTGCAATGTTGTCTCTGAACCTCATGAATCTTACGATAGTATAATTTTTTGTTTCATTATATGAGAAAAAATATTCAGCAATTTGGTAGTTATATCCATAATGAATTTTATTTAACTGATATGCATGTTCACTATTCTCAAGGGCATAGTTTCACTGTTGTTTTTATTAATCTCAAAATGGTTTCATCTGAGCTTGAATGAACTAATTTTTTTTTATTCAGCAGAATCTTTTATCTTATATCTTTATTCCGTAACAATGATAAATTTACTAGTTTGCAGTAGGTTGATGTTGCGCATATTAGCTTCGAATCTGGGAGTATGTGCACATCTCAATCTTCTAACAATAAATGAAAAACTATCCGTGTAACAGAACTTATAGAATATATAAATTGATGCAAAGTTCTGGTCATATTCCCATATATAGAAAAATAAAAGCCATATTTCCCCTGAACACAGATATTTTATGTATTGGAAAAAATAATACTGAAGCTTTATTTCTGCGATTTGTTGATGTTAAATTTCAGTTGCTTAAAATATTAGCAAGTCTGTTTATGATTTTTTTTCTTGACCGTTATCTTTTAACATTTTACGTGAGTGTGGCAAAACTATCCTTAAAAACCTGCTCAATCGAAGTCATTGTTTGTTAGAAGTACAATCGTTACTCTTTTTTTGACTCTGGACCACCAATTTGAATATCAGATAGCTAATGCTATGAAGCATGGCATCATGCTCTCTTACTAGAAATTTTGTGAAATGTTCTGCGTTCTGTTATGTCAAAAGGAAAAACTTTAATGACAATTACATGTTTGGATAATGACTACTGACTGATGTGAAAATTTTTCCCATTTTCTTGTTAAAATTCAAAGATCTAAGTTTGTGTAACCTTGGATCTAGTGGCTATGTGTTATGCCGTTTGAATTGAGTTTTATTTTTATTTTTATTTTTTTGTATTTTTAATCCTTCCATGGATTGGTTCTATTTCGGCAGTTTTGCTCAAGCCGCTGCTGCAGCTCAAGCTGGTGCATCTGTTATTCAAATTTTTGTTGGTCGTATAAGGGTAATTTCTATCTTTATTTGTGTCAAACTTCATAAGAGTGTTTAACAACAGGTTAAGGTTTTAGGGTATCCTATTTAAACTTCGTAATTTTTCAGGATTGGGCACGTAATCATTCTGGTGACGCAGAGATAGAATCTGCCCAGCTAAGAGGAGAGGATCCAGGGTTGGCATTGGTATGTTCTTCAATATTACTCTTTTGTTAATTGCCTATTTCTCTATTCTTAGAATTGAAATTTGTTTATTTTTGTGAATACTAACTTATAGAGCTTTTGGTCAAATAAAAATCAACTTATAAAACTCCTGGTGAAAATGAAAAAATACTGGTATATGACTTGTGGAAAGCAGCTTGGCTATTGCAAGAATCAGATCTTTGCTAAAATAGTTATTGTGATCACCAACAAAGCGTTTGCTTGAAACCATTATTATTGTTTCAGGTGACAAAAGCTTACAATTATATTCACAAATATGGACATAAGTCAAAGTTGATGGCAGCAGCTGTTCGCAACAAGCAAGATCTATTTAGTCTTCTGGGGTATTCAAAGACTTCCTTTCAGTCAGATCCAATTTAATACCTGATCGAAGTTTTATTTGCATGATATACTATCAATTTATTTGCTTTTTCCTCCTTGTATAGGGTTGACTATATCATCGCTCCATTAAAGGTATTGCAGTCTCTCAAAGAATCTGTTGCTTCTCCTGATGAGAAGTACTCTTTTGTCAGGAGGTTATCCCCTCAGTCTGCTGCACAGTACCAATTTCGTGAGGAAGAGGTATGGTTTCAGCTTCTGATTTCATTTGCTCTTCACCTTTACAAAGCAGCAATTCTTAGTTGAAACTGCAAAATTAAGTTGGCGTCGATATATGTCCGCACACCTCATAATTGCAAAAACATGATGGCATGTCCCTTGCTCCTTTTACTCAAATGGAAAATCTAAAACCAATTAGACGAAGAGCAACTTCAAACTGCATGTTGTCTGTTCTCTAATCTTATTATTTCAACAAGGTGTTAAGTCTCCCATCAAGAGACTCAGGAAAATCGAAATCAACCGACCCTAACTTCGGTCACTTTATTGGCTTTGAAAGTTTGATTTGTATCAGTGCCAGTGTAATACGAAATGTGAGCGTTAACCACCATCCACAATAACGCCATTTCCAGTTTCCTTTCTCACCTCAATCATCAGCCGGATAGTTTAAATAAAATCTCGTTTTCGTTCTGAAGTTTGTCATATTTGCTAATTAATCGGGATTCTTTACTAATAATAATTTTGCATTCTTTTATATTCAGCTTGTTAAATGGGACCATGATAGCATGGTAAATGCCATGGGGCCTGCAGCTGTGCAGCTTTTGGCTGCTGGACTGGATGGCCATGCTGATCAAGCAAAGCGGGTGGAAGATCTATTTGAGAAAATCTGGCCACCACCAAATGTATGATTTCACGTCTGTCTTTATGTCGAACCAGAGTATTTTGCCTTATGGAATAAACGTAGTAGCGAACAGATGAAGGGGATATTCCGTTGTTCTCTTTCCCTCTCACATTTGAACTCTTAAACAATTTCCTTAATGTAAACCACGCGGTTCCTAAATGCAATTTTTGTTATCTTTTCAGAGTTGCAGTTGCAGTTGCATTTGTCTTGTTTTATTTTAAGAGAGATTTTTATACTGTGTATCTTTGGTGTACCATTCATTTAAATTTCCGGAACTTCTTTACGGTTTTAATTTGAGATAAAACCGGATACTCCTACAAAGTAAGGCGCAAGCAAGAACCCACCCTCCAAGTATGCCTAAGATCTGACTTCTTGAACTTCGAAAATTCCCTACACTACATTTTATGCACTTAGAAATGAGTTTTTCAAAATGTAAAACATTCTGAAAATTTTACTTTTAAGTGAATGGGACATGATCAACAAAATTATGGTGCAGGAAGAAACAGCTGTGTGCTTAGTAACCAGGCTTGAGCAACGGCAAATTGGGCCACATTTAAGCTGGCTTTGTTGAATCATATAAAAATGTTTTTGTTACAACATTATATGATTATTAGTCGTAATCTATGTCTAGATTTTATTATTAGAATTTAAACCCTACTGAGTGAGTTCATTAAATGTGGGTATGGGTGGAGATGGCCTAAGTTGAGATACCTACCTATTATCTAAATTGGTTTGTTTATGCTATAGACTTCTGTTCTTAGGCTTGACTTGATTCTTTTGAAAGTTTAACCTTTGAAAACTTATTTAAAAGCTTGTTCATAATAATACAGAATATACTTAGCAAATATATCATATATTTTTTTCATATAGGTGATTAAGTCTCAATGAACATTTCGGAAAAAAAAAGTACAACAAAAATATGGGAAAAAGAAATCAAACCTCAATAAATATTAAAGAGGGAATGGGAAAAATAGAAATAGGAAAACAAACTTTGATTAAAATTCTCAAATCAAATTGGGCTGCCTTTTTCTGCCTACTTTTTTATCCATTAAAGTTATATTCTTCCTTTTATTTCTGAAAATAAAAAAGAATTCTTTTTTTATTTACCTATATATATAAATTTATATTAGGCATCGATGTGAACTTACATTTCAACTAGACTAAAAAAAAGCACCGATATGTTTTATCAAATCCTCTCGATTCTCTTCTTTTTATTTTTACAACAACCTTCCTTTATTTGAGAAACATTATAGATAGCGTCCCATACGCATTGTTTGAGTTGTCAAAATGGGTTATTCGATCTGACCCACTATAGGTTGGTCATTTGGTGGACCAACCCAACCCGGTTCACTTATAAGCGAGCCGAAAAACTTCAAACCCGACCCGACCCACCACGGGTTGATGGGTTAAACGGGTTGACTCACTAACCCACTTAATTAAAATAAAATATAATTTTTTTCTTAAGTCATAAATTATAATTCGGATTAAAATTTAAATAAACTTCAATATAATATAAGTACAATCCAAAATGATGTTAAACTCCAATACAAACCAAAATTAAAAAAAAAAACAAATTACTATCTAAGATCAAAGCATTCTTATCACTTATCCAACTATAATATTAGAGTCTTGAATGGATAAATCCACAACATTTTCATCTCTTGAAGCATCTTCTTTATCCCCATCTATTTGGAGTTGAAGCTAAGTTTCCATTTGTCAACTCACTAATGTGTTTGGTTCAAAAAATAGCCCAACATTGCGAAGCCCAACATAATGTGTGTGACCATACGGGTTGGTTGGCCAACCCGGCTCACCATGAGTTCAATCCGGGTGAGCCAGATTCTTGGTGGGCCAGGTCAAAAATTGACATTTGTAAAAAAATTTCAACTCAACCCGATTCAAACCCGTGGTGGACCGAGTTAGCCCACGGATTCTGACCCACTTTGACGGCTCTACCTAACCTCTTGTCCTAATTAGATTAAAAATATTCCATTAAGTAATCCAATAAAGGAGTTTCGATAAACATTAAAATGGTAGGAGGTCATGTGCAAATCTCAAGGAGAATTAGTTTAAATTTTCTTATAAAAGAATTATTATAAAATAAACATAAACCTAGTAAAAAGCAAAAGAAAATGGATTATACAATGCATACGACAAATAAATCTGTAATGTACTGTACAATAATAGAATGCAATACAAAATAACAACCAGATGCGAGTGGCAAATATGAATGTGATGTCGAACTTAGTTTTGTCTGTTTTGTAAGCGAGTTTGGATAAAAAAAACTCTGAAACATGCTCCAAATAAAGTTTTTAGTCAACTAGAAACTAAAATTCTTTTTTCCATAAATTCCAAATGTCTAAGGATACGCTTCAAACATAAGTTAAAGATTACTTTCATAATGGTTTTGTATTTTAAACTAGAAAGGTGCAGGAACAAGTTGAAAAAATATAATCTAATATACAATTGAGAATTTAACAATTAGAAATTTTTTATATTTTATTATTTTCTACACAAAAGCACTTAATTTTTTTTACTACAAATGGAATAGCACATACGTGACATCTAGTAAGGAATTGGAAGCTGAAACAAAATCACTTCTCACCCCTCTTTCCTCCTCTCAGCATTCTCTGATCTCATTTAACTCTTCATCTCAAACATTTCTTCTTCTCTCTTACTCCATCACTCACCATCCTCCATCTCTCTTACACCATGAAGAACACCATAAATGTATCAGCTTTTGTTCTTCTCACCGATTTTGTGTGCTTCTATAATATTTAACTATTTTTCTTTGTTGTATGTATGTTTTACTCTCAGATTCATGAACACCGTGAAAAACACAAAAAATGTAACAATTTTTTTTTCTTTGCCATTTTTTGTTCTTCTACCATATTTAACTACTTTACTTTGTTGTATTTCTCTGTTGGATGAATGTTTTTCCTCTCAGATTCATGAACACCGTGAAGAACACAAAAAAGATAACAGTTTTTTTTTCTCTTTGCGATCTTTTGTTCTTCTACCATATTTAACTTCTTTTCTTAGTTTTTCTATGTTTCATAAATATTTTCATGTTAGATTCATGAATACCGTAAAGAACACAAAAAAAAGTAACAACATTTCTTCTTTTTTTTGCGATTTTTTGTTCTTCTACATTTAACTACTTTACTTTGTTGTATTTCTTTGTTGGATTGATGTTTTTCTCTGAGATTCATGAACACCGTGAAGAACATAAAAAAGGTAACAACTTTTCTTCTTCTCTGCTATTTTTTGTTCTTTTATTATATGTAACTACTTTTCTTTGTAGTTTTTCTATGGTGGATGAATGTTTTTCTCTAAGATTCATGAACCACCGTGAAGAAAACTAAAAAGGTAACACTTTTTCTTCTTCTCTACGAATTTTTGTTCTTCTACCATATAAAGGTAACAACTTTCCTTTTTCTCTGCAATTTTTTGTTCTTCTACCATATTTAACTATTTTACTGTGTTGTATTTCTTTGTTGGATGGATGTTTTCCTCTGAGATTCATGAACACCGCAAAAAACACCAAAAAGGTAATAACTTTTCTTCTTCTTTACAATTTTTTGTTCTTTTATTATATGTAACTACTTTTTTTTTGTATTTATTTCTGTTGGATAGATGTTTTCCTCTAAGATTCATGAACATCGTGAAGAGAATTGGTCTCTTCCAACACGTATTCAATTTTAATTATAACTCTATGTATTATGAACAACAATTATAATTTGTGAGACTCAATGCATTGCCAAACATCAATCAAATTTGGAAGACTAGAGATTCTACACTTCAAATGCTTACTTTAAATTTTATTTTTTAGATTAATTAATTTTAAAAAGATAAATAATATACATTACATTATTCAGTAATAGGCTCATTAAATATTCTTCATTCTATCACTAAAAAACATTACAATACTTCATTTCAAGATTTCTAAACTAATGTTATAATGCATTCAGGATTTCTAAAATATTGTTATAATTGATTGGAAATCAAAATATTTGGTCTGATTTTAAATTATGAGAAATTTCTCATATAATATATATATATATATATATATATATATATATATATATATATATATAAAATAAAGTTTGGATTTAAATTTGAAATAGTAAAAGATAATAAAAAAAAATATGAGAACAAAGCTGAAATTTAACATTTAAAATAACAGAAATATACAAAAAAAAATTAATAAACATTTTTAATATTTCTGATAAAAAATATATAATTAAAAAATTTGATGATTTATAACTATATAATATGTTATAAAATATAACACTATTTAATACCATTATAAATATAAAATGTCATATTAATATTAAGATAATAATTATAATAATTAAAATATAATTTAAAAAATATTATAATTTTCTTAAATTTTTAAAGATAGGAAAACAATTAACTATTTCAACTTCAGTCTTATTCCAAAATTAAGATCCATATTGTCAAGATTGAAATTCGAAAAAAAAAAAAATATATATATATATATATATATATATATATAATTTAAATTTTTTTTTTAAATTTTAAATTTCAAAAAGTTATAAAAATATCCTAATGAAGTTTGAATTTGAAAGTAAAAAAAAAAAAATCGTAAAAAGTAAAGGCTTTTTAATGGATTCTTTTAATATATATAAACAACTTTCAGATATTCTTATATTATGAAAAAAGTTTTGTTTAAGATATAAAAAAATCTGAAAATTGATAAACTAAAAAAATTTAATGAAAATACGTTAATAATTATAGTTAAAAAATAAATATATGATATAAAACAATAAATAAGAAATATAGTATTTGAAAACAAAATCTTGAAAATCAAAAATTCAAAAGCTTTGATGATTTTTAATAATATAATAATATGTTATAATAAATAATAACAATAATATTTAATAATAATATAATAACATTAGCACTAATATAGTAATAATAATTAAAATATGGTGTAAAATAATAAATAAATAATTGAATAATGATACTATAAATAAACTAAAAGTAAATTAAATATTAAAAGACCGTATACTTTACAAAATGTAATTGTATTTTCAACCAAAGTCAATTATTAAATTAATTATACTATTTACAATTTGTTATTTCAAAGCAGATTTTATAAATAAAAGTTTGAAATATAAATTTGTGCTAAAACATAACAACTCTATTATATGAGTTTATTAGACAAGTCTATTCTACTATTTATATTTTTTTGCTCCATTTTACATTTTCAAAGAAAATAATAATATTAATATTAATATTGAATGTTTATTAACTTTTCTCACAAATTTTAATAATAATATTAATATTAAAATTTCATTATTATAAATTTATTTTTAAAATAAAAATGAATAAATATTAAAGTTTTTATTAATAATATATGGTTCAATGTTCACATATGAAACAAATTTCTATAAATATTATGTAAAAATAATTTGGTTATATATTTTCATACTAAAGTCATTTTTATTCAGGAATCAAACTCATGATTTTGTCTATAATATCAATTATTTGATTGAGCGCTCGACATTTGACCAAAAACTATAAGTGTTAATCAGGACATAACTCTTTCTATTTAAGAGTGTATGAGTCCAAGTGCTATGAATATGATTCAATTGTGACTCAGCCCACCCGGCCTTCGTCACGAGACAATTGATGTCATCCACAACAAATATATCTAATTTAATATATAAATACGCAAAGTTTATTATCTTATTAAAATAATTTACTGTGTATAAAATTATATATAAAATCAAACATGACCATAAATAAATAGTATATATATATATATATATATATATATAATATTTTCTATTTAAATTATAGATGTTCTGATTGATTTTTGTCAATTTATTTTATTTTTTAAAATTATTATTGAATCAATTTATTATTATTAAATGGAGAAAAAAACAGATAAATTATATTTTTTTAATGATTTTAAAAATTAAGTTATAATTTGAAATTTAAACTATACAAAAGAAGTAATGATTTTTTTAATTAACATTTATATTGTCAATAATACAGAAAATTTAAAATTCAAAACATATGGAAACAAATCTAAAATTTAAAATTTAAAATAGCAAAAAACGAATAAAAATATGATATCAAAGTTTAAATTTAAAATTTAGCATCCAAAAATATTGTAAAACATTAAAGTTAGAGATGTCAACGAGGGATAGAGTATGGGTAGTAGCTCTCTCGTGTCCTACCTGCTGGATAAATATTCGTCTCGTACCCGTACTCATATTTGTGCGGGTATCCATTATGTGGGTACCCGCATATTTTTTTAATATCCACGGGTACCCGCGAGTATTTACAAAAAAACATTTTTAATATTTAACAAAATATTTTAATGATAAATCCAAATAAAAATATAATGCATAACATTCATAAATTTTAAACAAAGTGCAAATAACCCATTTAAATAGTGTTCAATGACAGTTTACAAAAAAAATTGAAATTTTTTAATACCAATTGATAAAAAATAACTTATTCAGAATCAATGTGTTAATGTTTTAGTCATGTTTTTTTTTTTTTGAATTTAAACTAGAGTATAGCGGGTACGGGTATCCATGGGTATGGATACTGTGATACCCGTACTCGTCCGTTAACATGAGAGTATACAAAAATACACGTACTCATTACCCGCATGTATCCATTTACAATATTCATTTCTTACCCATGGCGGGTTTTATCCCCAGATATTCACAGACACGAACTTTTTTGACATCCCTAATTAAAGTCTTTTTAATAAATTTTTAAATGTTTTTGAACAACTTTCACATATTTTTTACATTTCACAAAAGTCTAAACAAAAATTTAACAAATAATTTTTATAATATAGACATCATGTGTATCATTACAAAGTAAAAATTATAAATCCTTAAAACTTTTAAAGATATAAAAATTACTAATGATTTCAATTTCAATATTTTTTTCTAAATTAAGATACATATTACACAATTTGAAATTTAAAATATAAATTAATAAAGTTTGAATTTAAAAATTGAAACCGTAAAAAACTATAAAAATACAATAACAAAGTTTAAATTTGAAATCCAAAAAAAAACTATGAAAAAGTGACTCTAATAGATGAGTCTACCAAATATCTAACTTTTGTATTTTTATAAAGTATACTTTTTATATTTTTTATGCATGGTCTACATTTTGTAGTTTTTTATTGTTTATTATTTATATTTTATTTACATCGTCTAACATTTGTATTTTCAATATAATCTATTTTTTATATTTATATGTACTTTCATTTGTAATTTTATATCGTTTATCCCTTCTAATTTTTTATCGTCTAACTTTTATATTTTTATTAGTTCTACATCTACTCAACAACTTTTATATTATTTATCTATTTTATTATCAGAAAATATACTATTACATTTTTCTACATTGTCTACTCAATAAATTATTTAAAATTAAATTTATTTCTTAATTTTAATTAACTCAATCTTAATATATTATTTAAAATAATTATATACAATACATTTTATTAAAAAATATAAAACAACTTAATACATTTTTATCATAAAATTAATAAAAAATTATTATTTAATTTATAAAAGAAAATATTTATATTAAATTTAATTATTCTCTTATAATTTTAAATTAATTTAATAAATATACTATAATTTTAAACTTTTAAAATCCGGTAACCCCACGGTATAAATGTCAGTGAATAAACAACTCTAATCAGTGGAGCATTGTGTGGAAGCTGCTGGGGTGATGTATGTTGCTTCCAAATCCGCGCACAATCTATCTCTACAGTTCCGCAGGGTCCCACTAATGGACCTCTTTTAACATATATTATACTTTAAAACAAAATTTAAATTTACTTTGCTTACTGCAAAATTGAAATTTAATATATGTTAATGACTTTATTCTTTAGATCATTCGTATAAAATATAATTTCGATTTTTTCAAAGAGACCAGCCATAAAATACAAAGTACAAATTTGTCTGTTTTTTTTTCTAACGATAAATTCAAGTTAAATAATTATTATATCGAAGATGCATATATACATTATAATCTCATTGCACTGTCAACACATCACACACTATAAACTATAACCGAATGGGTGATACATGAATCTTCAACTACATATCATTAAGACAATGTATTTTGTCAACACTCAATCTATTTAAGAAAACTTGTATACATCTAACTTGTTAGAAGTCTATTACACTCCAATGTATTTAAGAAAATTTGTATCCATCTACCTCATTAGAAGTCTATTGGTTAATTATTATTGATTTGCTGAAAATAATACATGCCGACAAATCCTACATCACTTACAATTATGACACGAGTGATAATGATTATATAATTACTTTAACTTCATGAAAAATGTTTCAAATAAAAATATTTTTAATTCGTATTTGAATATTAAATTTTATACTACTATCATCTTTTATTTACAAAACATTTAAAAATGAAAAGCAAAGGTAGAATCCTTAGTACAAAGTGATCTACTTACCTAGATCAATACTTTCACACAATTTATTTAATCATCACTTCATTACCTTCTCAAATATGTAATGCTACAGTCCAGTAGCATTTTAATTATTTTATAAAATTTAAAGAATTAGAGTTTTGTGAAATATAACTTTTAATAAAATAAAAAATAAATATTTGTTTTATTTATGAATACTTTATTATTTATCCTTTTAAATAAAATTCATATAGTAGTTTTGTATATTTAAAAATTGCACTTATTGCACATTATACAGGGTATTCGTTGTCTACACAGCTCAATGAAAGATGCATTCCAAATCGTGAAAGAACCATGATGAACGATAACGGGTTTGTCCGAGTCACCATTCTTGAACAGATCGGTTAATCAAATTCATCCTATTTTATTTTCTTAAGGTGTTGTGAACATACTAATTTATAAAATTCGTGATCTAATATTAGTTAATTATTTTTATTTATGTATCGCACTAAAATATCATACTTTCCCTCTTCTCTTACAAAATTATTTTTATTTTTACAAGAATAAATTTTTAATCTTTAATTACAAAAGTAATCTTTTTGTATTTTAGATTTATCAGTTTTTTTTTTTGTTAAATATAACAACTAGTTGATAACTTGGAATTATAGTAAGATGATTTGTTAAGAAGTAGAACGTTCAAGAAGTAAGATTAAATATTAATGAGTGGTCCGATTGTAATCTGATAATGGATGAAATAAAGATTCAATGATCTCGTTGAAAAATTTTCAAATATGTAACATGTGAGATGATATGAGATGTTCACATTGTCAATTATTTTCATAGATGTGGTCCATTTGTCAATCAATTTATAATTGTTGCATAATTTTTTATACCGTAATCCCAAATAATTGACAACAATTTATTATGACAGAGATGGGAAGAGAACTCTATAAGTTTCGCAAGTGCTCTATGCTTTGGATCATCAAATTTGTTCTCTTCTACAATATACTATACCATAAAGTTTAGAGAGTGAACGTTTGAAATGAAAAAACACATTAAAGGATTATCATGACAGTGGCGGTGGCTGAATGTTAGTCCTTACTCCTTATTCGCATAAGTTTTATCATTTGGTATCAGAGTAAGGTTTACCTTCTTGCTTGAATCTGTTATGGTTTTCCTTTTGGATTCTTTATTTGTGTTTTTCTTGTGTTTGATATCGAGCATAATATTATCGGCGTTATCGTTATCACTATTGATGAGGTGATGCTAGCCCACGGTTGGGTTTTTCAGTTGAGTACAAAAGAGCTTGGAACATCCGCATTGAGACCCTTCTAGGCTTTGTCGAAATCGCTCTAGGACTCCGAGATTTGTTTTGTGTACTCATGTAATGCAAAACGTGGTTGCTTGCTTATGGCAATTGACACCATTCTTGAACAATGGGTGTGCGAATTATTTTGAGGTTGAAGATGAATTAAAAAAATACACCTTTTATTTTGTTAAATAACGAGAGCGTGAAATATTTTATAGTGTTATAGTCAAGTAATCTTCTAATTTTGTTTGAATTAGTATATGAGTTCATTAAGGTTTGATATATGATTATTCATTATTCCTTTTGTATGTAATATTTGTACGTACTATAAACTTATTTTCTACCTAATGCATGTTAATATACATTATTATGATTATATGTTATATGATTAATTTATATACATGTGAACATTATTATTTATTTTGATTGTATTATAAACAATGTTGATGCATATATTTATTTTAAATGTTTGAATAGTGAATATATTTTGAGTGAATTAGAGAATGGCCACATCATCATCTCTCATTGATTGATATAATCACGTAATAAACATTGATTGTAATTAATTATATGTGATGTGATGAATTTTTATCCACGATAGTTTTCTTACATATGTATGATTGATTAGGATGAAATATTGAATTATATTTCTCAACTTGTCCACATGAATTGAGATAATGAATATAGTCTAATAATTCTATTATTCAGTTAGATGAGTCTAATTGAGTAAGACTTTAGTCCACAGACAACAATTTTTATGTCACTAGATTCATTCATTAAAATGTGCGTCTACATATGTAAAACATAATAATTAATAGTTTTATTATGTGTGATGTGTTTGGATCCACATTAATTATTACTGTTCATACATATGGAAAGTGACTTGAAAAATTGTTTAGATTTGCTTGTTTGCACTGATTTGTGAGTATGAATTTGCGAGTTGTAAAATTTGGCACTCTCTAAAATGAAGAGATGTGCAGAGAAAGTCATATCATAGTATTAAAATTACTTTATTGTCCTTCTCTTTTAACAATTTAATTTACTTATACTTATTATATTTATTAGTTTCTTTTGTCGCATGAATGTATACAGAAAAGATTCTTGACTACACACCCTACATAGGTTCCTACATGTTACATGCATATAATAATTAATATTATATAATAAAATATAGAATAATTATATATTAATTATATGGATACTGATAACACTGTATATTATTATATATATATATATATAATTTTAATTTTAATTATTATAATAATTAGTATTATATAATAATAATTAATATTATTTTTCAAATAAATATCTTTTGTAAATGAATTAATTATATAAAATAAAATAAAATTAAATAAATGTGGAGATATAAATTAAATAGTCTATATTATAAAATATTTTAAGTTATCATTGAGAATAATAATAATTTATTTTAAATTATTAATGATATCAATAAATTATATTTTTCTAATTTTAAATAAAATTTTTAATTTTAATTTAATATCATTTCTTCTATTTACGTTGAAGGGTAAAATGATAATCATACAATTTACTCTATTAAAAATTATAATTTATTAAATTTTATCAATCACATCATACACAAACTTTCATAAACTTTCCAGTCATATCCACTCAAATCATATCATCTTTTCCTTAATCCAAACAACTTCATCTTTACCTACAAATCAACTCAAATCAACGCAAATTCACTCCCTCAAATCCATGTTAGAATTAATTGACGAATTAATTCTATTATGTGATTCATTTGAAATATTATGATGGACCCATTTGTGATTTAATAAAATATACGACCTATTGGTTATTATGGGAAGTTGTAATAAAATAAAATAAAGCTCAGCCCAACTTGATGGACTTTAGTTTAAAAAAGAAAGAATATTAAGATTTTGTCTCTGGTCATAAGGTTCTCTCACAATAAGCCATAAAAAAAAAGAGTGTGAGAGGAGTAAGGAAGGCAAAGAGATAGATTGGGGAAAGGAGGTTGAAAAATAGAGATTGAAAAACGCATTACTATTGGGTCTCTCATTATTATGATTTATGTACATGAATGTGTGATTATGTGCATGAACATGTGAGAATCATGAATCTTAAGATGCTATAGTAGTTTTTTAGAATGAAGTATTATTGCATGGAAACTACAAAATAATTTACAATCCACACCCCAATCCAAACACAACACTGGTGATGTGAGTCTAATTGAGTAAGGCTTTAGCTCACATGCAAGTCTTATGTCAATAGATTCATTCATTAAGACGCGTGTTTACATTGATAAAACATAATAGTAGTGATATAAGTCTAATTGAGTAAGATTTTAGCTCACAGACAAGTTTTATGTCACTAGATTCTAGATTCATTCATTAAGACGTATTTGTATCGGTAAAACATAATAGTTTTATCATTTGGTTATGTGAGTCTAATTGAGTATGACTTTGATCCATAGTCAAGTTTTATATCTCAAGATTCATTTATTAAGACATGTTTGCATTGACAAAACATTATTTTGATATAGTCTCAAATTATAATAATGAACATGTATTAAACAAAAAATGTAGTTTATCAATCTGTGAATATTTCTGATATCCATTACGAGGTATTTCCAAACTAAAAAAGGCATAATTATGAGTCTTGGAAGGAGAAAGTTCTTATCCATTTGGGTTAGATGGGCATTGATTATGCTATTAGAAAATAGAATCACCGTTATTACTAAGACCAACACTCTTGTTGTTAATCTCTATGAAAAGTGGTAGAGGTTAAATTGTCACTTTGTGACATTAATAAAGACCAACCTTTTGTTGGTATTCGGGGTCTATTTATCAGCATGACAATATGATAGATTTGATAAAGGTTATCCATGAACAATTCATCGCATTTGATCAATCTCTTACCAACACTATTATCATGTATTTTTTCATCTTAAAGTTCATCGGGACACTAAGAGTACATGATCAATCATGTGCATAAGGGACATTGTGATTCAACTAAAGGCTTTAGAGGTTACCATGTCTGATTCCCTTCTAGTACATTATATTTCGTATATTTTGCCTCATCAATATGCTCCTTTAAAATTTGATTCTAACACACATAAGGATAAGTGGTATATTAATGAATTAGTGATCATGTGTGTTCAAGAAAAGGGAAGGTGGCTAATGGAGGAAGGTCAGATGGTGAACTTGACTACTTCTCTTAAGAATAAGAAGAATCAAGTTAATCAGAAGGAATAGATGTCTGCTAAGCTAGTTATAAAGAGGGAGTCCAAGTATTTCTTTCGTAAAAGAAGCGACACATGAAGAAGGATTGCACGAAGAAAGGTAATTATTTTATTTTTGTTTGTTATGGATATAATATGACTAGTGTTAATCATAACACATGGTGGATTAATTCTGGATCTCACTTTTGGATCACCTGTCACTATGATCCTTGTATTTAGTTTATTGTATTGATTGATAATAGGATAAATGGACCAAGTGGGAGAATGTTGGAAATTTTCCAAATATGTTATATGTGAGATAATATGAGATATTTACATGGTCAATTATTGTCATAGATGTGGTCCATTTGTCAATCTATTTATAATTGTTGCATAATTTTTTACACTGTAATCTCATATAATTGGCAATAATTTATTATGGCAACTACTCTGTGATGAACAAATAACTCTATAAGTTTCAGAGGTGCTATGTGCTTTGCATCATCATATATGCTCTCTTTTACATCATACTATACCATCAAAGTTTAGAGAGTGAAGATTTGAAACGAAAAAGTACATTAAAGGATTCTCATGATAGTGACAATAACTGAAGGTTAGTCCTTAATCCTTTTTCCGCATAAATTTTATAACAACCAACAAATTTCGCTATGGTATATTTTAACCAATGATTCTAATACCCGTTAAGAAATAGACTTTAAATCTAACTCAATTTCAAAAAATCGTGCAACAATTTATATATTATAAATTCGTCTTATATCATGCAACAATGACTGATGTTGTCAAATTTTCAATTTTATTCGGCTCTTAAATCTTCAATATCTTTCAAGTGTTTGTTTCATTTATCAACTAGTTTTTTTAGCAGCAAGTTATGCCAAAATCTGTGATTATATGCATGTTACTTTGTTATATGTAAATTCTAAAAATAAAATCATGACTCCTATTCAATGTTAATTAGTTGGCACTAGCTACCCTGTGAATCATCCCATGTTGATGTTGGTTCCGTGTGGTGGGCTTGCATTGTTAATTTAATTGACACCAGTGTCCCTTAGTGAACAGTATCTGTATGTAGTGAAACACAAACAGAAGGTTATGTGCATAGAAATTGTCGTGATTAGCTTGCCCTAGGACAGATTCATCTGATAAAAATTAATTAGTCATTCACTCATTGGTTGCTCCAAACATTATTGAATAAATGTAATCATAGCACATAGTAATTCCCGAGAGGCATGTGGAACCTCCAACACCACCCATTTGGTGCACGTGGATTGTGGAAACATGCAACAAAATTTATGTCAAAGTTAACTGGGTTGGTAGGGCATATCAATTACATCATTAATCGTAACGCAGGGAGAGCCAAACCTTAAGATCTGCCTCCGCTTTTGTCTGCTTAATTTCTTCGGTGGCTTCGTGAATAATGAAACATTATTGTTGAGCATGAAAATGAGGTGGGAGGAAAAGAATGTGAGCCACAAGCAGAAAATACAAGAAAAAGAGAATAATTTGAATGTGGATTAATAAGGAGCTAATATGATTATCTTTCACATGTGGTCCAAAACTGTCACCAGAATGTTTGGTAAATATGAAAGCCACGGCAATGTGTGTTGACAGTTGCATTATTGATGCAGGTGGCAACATGATGGACCATCTGACTCAGCAATGACTCACTTCTCATTCACCTATTAATCACAATCACAGGGAAAACTCATTCTCAACATCAGATTATATATGAATAAATATATAGTTTTTGGTTTGATGTTTAGTGATACAAATTATTGGTAAAGTCCAAACTTCAACCCACCTGTGTCACTAAAGTGTAATAATGCATTTAATTAAATTTGTACAAAAAAATAAAGTGACAACATCTTGAGTAGATACTGTTGTTGTACAACATAAACTCATCATGTCATAGTCATTTATTTACATTATTAAAATATTTTCAATGAAAAGAAACTCCTATGTGCAAGAAAAAAGGGGAGACCAACTGTTACTGTAATAAAAGAATATTTTCAGTAAAATATATAAATACTGATAAATTAATTAATCTTGAATCCCTGAATCCAAATAAAACCGTGTTTCATTAACAAAGATATCGAGGTTTTTGCAATAATTAAGTGGTATAAACCCTTCCTATACTAGGTTGATTAATTTTTGGAGGTATAGTAATAGCTTTAATTGCAATTTCATGTCTATATAGAAGTTCAAACTCAAAACTTTAGTTAAAGAAAAGTGTTGGACAAGATATGAAGTTTGAATATTTCATACAAGTAAAATGAAGTTAAAAATAAAACAAAATAAATTATTTAATAAAGATTATTGTTGACAAATTGATAAATATTACATCATTTTGTTTATATAATTTTAAAAATATACCTCTCATTTGTGGCAAACTTAATAACATTAGAGATATAAATCCTTTACAATGTACACATATCTCATGAATAATATTTTATTTAAATTTTCAATTTAATTTCATATTTTCTAAAAAAACTAGTTTTGATAGTTATAAATCATCTTAATTTCAATTTATAAATGAGATTTAATCTAAAATAATTTACAACCAGTATACTTCTTTTACCAATACTTTTGAAATCAAAATTTGTTGGAATCTTTATATTTAAAAAAATGTGCAATTATTCATAATTTTAAAAAACAAACCAATTTCTGATATTTAGTATATGTTTAGGTAGAATGTTTCTATATTTCTTGAATGTAATTGCATGTCATTTACTAACAGTAACAAATGTGAGCGTAACTTGAGAATTTAGTGTATTTGTTCAAATGTAAATATACTTTTTTTAAATTAAGATATTTTTATTAAGAGTTGGACAGGCTAACATAGGTTTTCCTTTTATAAGTAATGTTATACATTTATTAAGAGTTGACAAACAAAAGGACGTGACACAAACTTTTTCCTTATATAATATTGTACTAAATCAAAGAAATATAATAGTTAACGTTAAGTAAATAGTGAGCGATCTACTTCTAGGTATGCACACTCTTTTTTATCTTTAGACTATTAAAAACTATGAAATTGATTATGTAAAATATATATATATATATATATATATATATATATATATATATATGAAAGATACACTGTGTCAAACTATGTTTTATATTTTTAATTAATATTTATTTAAATAAATTATATTTATTCATCATGTATTTCATATAGAGGTTATATACTAAATATCATTTTTTATTTATCGTATTACTTATTATGAATAGACTTTGCAATCCACTAAACTTGACTGTAATTTGCACATATGTGATGTGTAGTATCTCAATATTTATTTGTTATACCTATGATTTTAAATTATTTGAGATTTAAAATCTATTTTAAAATTGATATCAAAACTTATTTATAAATATAAAATTATTTTCCTTTAAGAAAGTGAGAATTTCACTTTCAACCCAATTATTTTGCTTTAGGTTTAGAATAATTCAAGTTGATTATTTTTTTCGAAAATTCAATTAGTTGGGTCCATAATTATTATGAGTGGCGAATAAACACCAAGAAAGTAAAAAAAAAAAAAAGAAAAAAATTAACCCAGTGTGAAAAAAAGAGAGGTGAGACTCAATTATTTCATAACCATATTGATGCCAAAGTATTAAGACAGGATACCTAAACTATATAAACTGACAAAAAGAAGATACTGTACTTTACTTCAATAAAAAGAAGACAATGTCGAAGTTTATTTAAAACATTGGATAATGTTTCAATAGAAATTATCCATTGAGAAAAAAATTATGCATCACAATGGAGGTTATTATTTGAAACTGGAGTTACTCATTGAAAAAAAGGAGAATGTTGAAAAAGTAATATAGGTACTTGTAAGTATCTTAATTAGTTATCTTATCATAATATCTTGAATTCTTATTTACACATATGTAGTGAATATTTCTTATTTTTTAAAATAAAATAAAATAGAAATACAGTTAAGATAATAAATTTATTTACGTTTATTACCAATCCAATATTGAAGCAGGGCTAGATCTAAAGTTTTTCTAGTCCTACAGAATATCATGCCTTAATATATATATATATATATATATATATATATATATATATATATATATATATATATATATATATATATATATATATATATATATATAAAAACACATATATATATAGATAGATAGATTAAAACACACCTACGCCCCTCCAATAAACTATTGCCATATTTCAAATATTCTTATATTGTAGATTTGGATTTTGCTTAGTTTCTCACGTCTTGTTTTCTTTTGATAATTATGTTTAAAATAATCTGACGGTGCATTTTCTTGAATTTAATATAAGATTTATATAAAATATAAAAACAGACAGCTCTTATATATAATGAAACCTAAAATATTATATATATATATATATATATATATATATACATATATATATATATATATATATATATATATATATATATATTTATTATGGATCTAGACATGGGAGTATATATATAACTAAAATATATATATTTTGAAAAATGAAAATATGATTTAATATGTAGTAACATGAGTCTATTATTAATTAAATAATTAAATATTTTTTTAATTCTTAAATTTAGACATAAAATTAAAATTTATGTATTTTTTGTATATTTTAGTTATTAAACTTTAAAAATAAAAATAAATGAATATAAAACATGTTTAAAAATAATAATAATACTATTGGACTAAAATAATTATATTTTTTTTTTTTAAATTTAAAAACTAAAATATATCAAAATTTAAAATATAAATTGAATTTTGATTTCACAATTAAATTTAAAATTAAAAATATATTTAATTTTTGATTAAACCTTACAAACAGACACCTTATACAATAAGATAACAGATGAAAGAAAAAGAAACACCGTTGATTTATGACAAAACTAAAACTTGAATATTCAGATAGACTAGTTGTTGTTGAATGCTTTGGCTAGATTTCTATTTCAACACGGTGAACACGTAAGTTCCCGTTATCTTTCTTTTTCCGCTCTGTATACCTATTTTAGTGGTTTGAAAAAATAGAGTGGACCCATCGCTTATTATTTGTTACTACTTTTTCATTGTCTTAACTGTGTCTCAGCCCTTACCACACATATACAACATAATTTGGATACGTAATTTGGTGAGATTTAGCATGGAAGAAAAAATATTATTGGAAGAAGTTGGTGTTTTTTAAATAAATTATTTTAGTTTTGCACAGTTAAGTTTTTAATGAAATTTTCATTTTTTTTTCATGTTAAAAATTAATAAGACTTTTTACTGGTATAAGCTGTAAATTTTTATGTATTTTCAAGGAGATGTTAAAAATCTTTCACCCTCGTAACTACACCATTAAACTTTGGTTGATTTACGTTCACAGGTCAACTAATTGAATTTAATATATGAATATTTATTAAATTTTGATGAGTTTCAAGATTTGTTGAGAATGGCTTTTCTGGGATCAAAATTAAATACAATTATAATAGAACCAAATCAGTTGTTTTCTATGGTTATTTCGAAAGCACTAATAAAATTGAATTCAAGTTTACAAGTATGAGTTATGTTTACTCTTACATTATTAAAAGTTATATGTAAAATTGGCTATTTAGTTTATTCAATCAACCAATTATAATCCTATATCATATAGATGATTTGTATTAGATATTATTATAATAAAAAATATTCTTATTTCTGACAATTTTAAGAAAAATATATATTATAGACTTATTATAGATTTTAACCTTTAATCTCAATAGAAAATTTTAGAACAAAATTATGCAATAAAATATATTAATTAATGTAAAAATAAAAGTAAATTGTATCAGTTTAAATTCATCCTTCCACCTCATATAACTTCACATATTTCCTAACAAAACACTAAAAATATTTCAAGTTTTATTGGACATCAACTTAATGTCTTAAGTTTTCCCTCGATTGATTATTTAATTAGTTTACTTTTGTTAAATCTATTCCTCTAAATAAAAATCTTTTACTAATATAATTAATTTTATTTTTTAAATTTAATTGAACTTTTTGGTCTTTTTCCAATACAAGGGACCTTTGGTGGAAGAAAATATTTTAAATTCAGAAGAAAAAGAAAACACGTTTATCTTGTTTATTTATAGAAAACGACATTTGCATTAAAAATAACAATTAAGTTATTATATATATATATATATATATATATATATATATATGTATATATGTATGTGTGTGTATGTTTTTACTAGAAAAATGTTATCCGTGGTAAATTATATATTATAGAAAATTAAATATTTTAGTTAAAATGATACATTGTTATTTTTATTTATAGAGGACTTATACAAACAATTCGGTAATAGTTTTTATCAACTAAACTATATTTAACTATTTTTAGCGGTTATAACTCTCGTGATACACGTTCTACATGTGAAAAAATTTATTGTCCCAAATACTTCCTTACATTTTTGGTATTAAGTTGACAGCAAGAAAGTGTCAAAATTGGGATGAGAGGTTGGACAATAATTTGAAAAGGTCTAGCTGATTTCAATTTTTTTAATTTCTGTTCTCTTATGATATTTATCTACCAAATATATATAATATATTGTAAGTCACTTACAATATTTCATAATAAGTGTTTATTATTATTATTATTTCATATAGATAATTTAAAAATATTAATAAAAAAAGCATTTAATTTTCTGTTTATTTTTAATCTTTGACATTTAATTCAAATAATTTCATTTCTCTTTCTTTTTTTTATACTCTTACGTACCTTTAATCCGTCCATTGAAACAAAGATTGAGTATGAAGATAATTTTAATCATATAGTTTTAATTATTCAGTTTTGGTAAAAATATTTTAAGAAACTTAACAAATTGAGCACTCTAGAAGCATGTCTGCGATATTAATTACTTACCTTTTACAAATTATATAATGTAAATCTTAATATTATGAAATGTCTTAAAAGAAAGTAAAATGATGAAAAATTAGCTCTCAATAAAGTCCTTCTATCTTCTTTTCTTTTTTTTGACACATCATTTTACCTCTTTCTTATTAATTAACACTTTGGATATGAATAAGAATTTGGGTTGGGGTATTAAAAAACTTTTGTTAATAAAAATGTAAGTGATGAATGCAATGTAGGTATACAATTAAACTCTTAACAAAAAAAAAAAAATACTCCTATTAAAATTATTATCACCTAAGTATGAATCCAAATGCAGAAAGTTTTTGAAGAAACACAGAAACCAGACCAAAGTGTACCAAAATTTGCCGAATTACCATCCTTAATCACACACACTTAACATTCAACTAAGAACAAGACAAAGACAATGAAGAATCATTGCATTAGGAAATTGTAGTCTTGAACCCCACCTATGCATGTGAATGTCCCCGACATGGATCTGTGAGTCCGAACCTCCACCTGGGGCCCATCCCATCCACCTCATCCAGTCCTCAACAATTCATATGGTTCATGTCACAGACATTCTGAAAAAATAGTTTTTTCAAATAATAAGAAACCAAAATCTTATAAAATTATACATTTTTCTGCTAAAAAAATTATTTTATTAGTCTTCGAATCTGTGTTTGACATCCCTATCAGTGCTGGTTTTCTCCAGACTCTGGGATCCGAGTCCTATAAAATGTGCTAATGTGAGGAAAAGCCTCTCTCATCCCATTCACTTTTGAACCCACCTATCTACCTTCTGCACACACTTCCAACCCAATCCAATCCCCACACACATGCATGCTGTCTCTGCCTACAACTCATAACACACCACCCCCAATTACTCATTCTCTCTTTCTCTCTTTTCTCTCTTTCATTCACAACCACTTCCTCTGCCCCTCATCTTTTCTTTCTCACCATGGAACATCATAAACCATTGTTACCTACTTCCTCTCACGCCGCTCCAACCCCAACCACTCGCAAGGACCTTCTTCTCGTCGTTTTCGGCTTGCTCTTCCTCTCTTCCCTCGTCGCTTATGGGGGTTACAGGGCCTCCAACGTGCCTCATGCTCACGTTTCATCGCCTGCATCCAACCATCAACAAGAACACCAAAGTCCCACATCGCTGCCTTCTTCTAAATGGTACCCTGTTTCAAGGGGTGTTTCTTCCGGCGTGTCGGAGAAGTCATTGAACTTGTTATTCGCCGGTGAAGGAGGAGCTTCCGAAGCATTTCCTTGGGACAATAGCATGCTGTCTTGGCAGAGAACTTCTTTTCATTTCCAGCCAGAGAAAAACTGGATGAACGGTAATTCTTTTCGTTTTCTTGTTTCGTTTCTTACCCCAACTAAAATTCTTTGATTCGAAATCAACACGTTTTTATTGTCTTCAATTTCTACCTAACCAATATCCAGGTCACACTTTATTTGATTTTATTAAGATGGAACGTTTTGATTATGTGTGATATTGGATTAGCCTGAATAGTTTTCTCGTATCGTGTAATAAATTTTCTTTACGATTGAAACCTCTGTTTTGTTTTTTGTTATTCACTTTTTAGAGATGTCATTTTGTAGTTAAACGAAAAGGGAATATCGATTAGGATTCCGTGGGTTTTCTACTTGGAAAAAGAGCCCTATCAAAAGTGATAAGGACAATAATTAATCAAGGTTTAGCCAATAAAAAATCATCTTTTTTTTTCTTTTACAAAAAAGTGTTTTTGATGGGGTCAAATCCCGTTTTGTCGGAGTGTTTTTTTGAATTAAAAAATTGTGAATACTGGTGGATGTTTCTACGTAATTGTATTTTATCTCAAGCTAACTACTGTCTCTGTTATTTTTTTTTTTGTTTGATGACTGTGGCTTGGACTGATGGGGGAACCTGATTTGCTCTGCTTCAGATCCGAATGGTAAGAAACTCCTCTCCCTTGCAAAGTTTGCGTAATTCGGTTTAATTCGTTGCTAATTTTTTTCTTCTGATTTGAGTATTTCGCGTTGAATTGCCACCATTTTTCTTAATAAAGAATTGTCTCCTTCAACGCACTGATTGATAGCAGCCAAATAAATACTGGGACCGAGTTAAAGTTTAGCGGGGTCTGGGAGTTCAATTGGATTTTGGCATCTATTATTATGGTTTAGCAAGTCTCACAAAATTATCCATTACTACTAATCTAGAAGCAAATAACTTTTTCCACGACACAACGTGGGAAATTGGATTACCAGAGGGCCCACATAAAGTTGAATATATGACAACGAGTTAAATAATATGAAATAAAATAAGATGACGTAAAATACACTTGAAATTTATAAAAGAATTGGAAATAAAATCAAGTCATTAGTTTAAAATATTTATAATAAAATAAATAAATAAAACCTCGTATCTTTTATTTTAGGAGAAGTAAAAGTATATTTAAAAAACAAAACAAATATAATTTGACTTCGATTTATTTTATTCCTTCCCTGAATCCAAAGATGTCTTGTTTATGCATCTCAGGTCCTATGTACTACAAGGGATGGTATCACTTTTTCTACCAATACAATCCGAACGGTGCAGTTTGGGGTGACATAGTTTGGGGACACGCGGTGTCAAGGGACATGATCCATTGGCTTCACCTTCCATTAGCAATGGTGGCTGATCAATGGTATGACAAACAAGGCGTGTGGACAGGCTCAGCCACCATCTTACCAAATGGTGAAATCATCATGTTATACACAGGTTCCACCAACGAGTCAGTGCAAGTTCAAAACCTTGCATACCCTGCTGACCCCTCTGACCCTCTGCTTCTGGATTGGATCAAACACCCCGAGAACCCAGTTTTGGTCCCACCACCAGGAATTGGTGCCAAGGACTTTCGTGACCCTACAACTGCATGGCTCACCTCTGAAGGAAAGTGGCGCATAACCATAGGATCCAAGCTTAATAAAACTGGCGTTGCTTTGGTTTATGACACTGAGGATTTCAAGACCTATGAGCTTAAGGAGGGGTTGCTTCGAGCTGTCCCTGGCACTGGCATGTGGGAGTGTGTGGACTTCTTCCCTGTGTCCAAGAAAAATGGAAATGGATTGGATACCTCTGTTAATGGGGCTGAGGTCAAGCATGTCATGAAGGTCAGCCTGGATGATGATAGACATGATTACTACGCCATTGGGACTTACGATGAAAACAAAGTTTTGTTCACACCAGATGATGTTAAGAATGATGTTGGAGTTGGTTTAAGGTATGACTATGGAATATTCTATGCATCCAAGACATTTTATGATCAGCACAAGGATAGGAGAATTTTGTGGGGTTGGATTGGAGAATCTGACAGTGAATATGCAGATGTCACCAAAGGTTGGGCTTCAGTTCAGGTACATTTATATATGATATAAAAGTTTAATTTTTTATATAATACACACCTAAGAATTTCATCAATATAATAAAACCATAACTATGTCTTTTAGGATAAATATTGTAAAAATGAGTTAACTTATGATAGATGATGTGTTTTCTGACTTTATAATTAGTTGGTAATGGCATTGTTAAATTTTGATTGTACAGAGTATTCCAAGAACTGTGAGTCTTGATACGAAGACTGGCAGCAACTTACTTCAGTGGCCTGTTGCTGAGGTGGAGAGTTTGAGATTGAGAAGTGATGAATTCAAAAGTTTGAAGGCTAAACCAGGGTCAGTGGTGTCACTAGATGTTGAAACAGCCACACAGGTTTGTGTTCATGATATACATATAAAAAGTTTCTAAAGCTGTCAAATTTTTAGCTATACATGAACAAAGGTGAATCTGAATTAAGAGACATTGTTTGTACCAATGCAACAGTTGGACGTTGTTGCGGAGTTTGAGATAGACAAGGAATCCCTAGAGAAAACAGGTGAATCCAATGAGGAGTTCACATGCAGCAGCAGTGGTGGAGCTGCACAACGTGGTGCCTTGGGACCTTTTGGTCTTCTGGTTTTGGCTGATCAGGGGCTTTCTGAGTATACTCCGGTGTATTTCTATGTCATTAAAGGAAGAAATGGAAATCTTAGGACTTCATTTTGCTCTGATCAATCAAGGTATTGGACTACTATTTGTTAATTCTGAACTTGAAAGTTATCCAATATTCTGAGATAGAGAAAGAAAATAACTTTGCACTAGATTTTCATAAATTCAATATTGAAGAATCTGGTACGTTGTCTTGGTAGGTCTTCTCAGGCAAATGATGTTCGCAAGCAAATACTTGGGAGCGTTGTTCCAGTACTTAAAGGCGAAAAGTTTTCCTTACGGATGCTGGTAATTGAGTTGTTCCTTTAAGTTTTCTATTGTTTTCTTGCTCAAGAAAACACATATCTTGCGCATGTTAACCAGATTAACTAATGAATGTTCATTTTAGGTGGACCATTCTATTGTTGAAAGCTTTGCTCAAGGTGGAAGAACGTGTGTGACATCTAGGGTTTATCCAACAAAGGCAATCTATGGAGCTGCTAGAATATTCTTGTTCAACAATGCTACTGAGGCCACTGTGACAGCCTCACTCAAAGTTTGGCAAATGAATTCTGCGTTTATACGGCCATTCCCATTCGACCCAGATCAGAAGAGCTAAAGTTAATTAAAATTGAAGATGAAAGATTTATAGTCACGAAGGATTGGAGAACATGGCAATATGTGCTTATCAACAACTGTAATGACCTTCCCTTAAACCCAGATAAAGTGATGGGTTCTTGTTCAACGTCCATTCTTTCATTTTTGCCCAATTATATTGATCAGATGTTTCTCAATGAAATATAATTTTAATGTTCTTCGATTCTCTGTAAAATCTTTTTCACCTTTTTTTTATGAGTTTTGAGTCCAGGTATAATAAAAATTATTTATTGTATTTTGTTAAAGGTAAAATTATACTTCTGGACATTCACCTTATTCTTTTTTTATTTAGTTTGGCTTTTATTTTCTTAACTTTTTATCTGGTGAATTCGATTAATGTCATCCTTCTTTTCCTTTAAAACTAACATCGTTAGTAACTTTAATTCATTCACAGTCCAAAACGGTAATAAAAGAATATATAGCTGACTATTTCTCATCTAGAATATTTAATTAATAATTGAAGGTGTATTATAAAAATTATTCTTTATCTAGAATATCTTCTTGAGCCTTGTGCTATGTTCGCTTGAAAAGATTCTCCATTTGAAAGGAAAAGAGAAGATAAATTAATAGATTATTTGAACGTTCGTTTGAGTTGAATTGAGGACGAGTGAAAGTACTAATTTGCGGGATGCATCAATTTTGTAATTTTGTGTGTTATGAACAGATTTGAGGGGTTATCGGAGGAAAGATCATTTTATCTTGGATCACATAAATGTATGTAGCAATCTGGTGAAGTTGGAGAGTAAGAGGATCGATCAGTGGATCTGTAAACTGAATGCAAAAGTATCTAAATTTGACATAATGATAATATCGTTAGAGCATTGTTGGTCCTCTGATCTTCCTTTTGTAGAACACCTGTATTTTTTTATAGATTTTCTCTCCTGATACTGATGGGGATAGAGAGAACAAATCAGGAATAAAAACTTATGTGTTTTTAGAAGGGGATCATGACCCTTTAAATAACCTAATTAGGTTAATTACTTTAAGATTTAGTATTCCTAATTTGGTCCCTCATCAAATTATAAATTACTTTATGGTCTCTACACTATTATTATTTTCATGACGTATGTCTTTAGCCAAAACATTAATTTAGTTATGTCACTTAATTATTTGGCTTAATAAATATGGCTCTAACACATTAAAATATGTATCATATATATTTATGACCCAAAATTACCAACATACAACTGATTCCAACATGGTATATCAAATTCCTTGTTATTTGGAACATGATCTAGAGATCTAGATGAAAAAAATTAAATTATTTTATTAATTGCTTTGTAACATTTTTTACAAATGGAATACGAAAAAATTAAATTATTTTATTAATTTCTATAATTTATTTCTTTCAATTGTAGTAGTAAAAAAATTTTTAAAAAAAATTATAATTCCTACAAATACTAATTTATACTATTTATTACATAAAGGACAATATGGTAATCTATCTTTTATATCTTTTATAATTTATTTTCAAATTCACTCACAATCACCTCTAAATCTCTTAAAAAATATAACAATTCACTCTCATATCCACTCAAACACATCCATTCTCTCTCACTCAAACTCATCCACTCAAGGGAACATGCCCTTACATTTACTTGTCCTCAAATTTTGGATGTTTTAATCCAAATGCATGAAACAATACCAAGAGAAATCAAATACGAAATTTTTCATGTTTATTGAAGGAATTTTTTTTAATATTATTGTTATTACATTAATCAAATCATTCATAAACTCTCACAAATTTTATTTCTAAATTCATTCACAATCACCTCTAAATCGTTTAAAAAAAACATATAATTCACTGTCATATCCACTCAAATATATTCGCTCTTGTTTCTCAAATTCATACACTCAAGGAATCATGCCTTACTTTTACTTGTCCTGAAATTTATAATTTTTAATCCAAATGCATGAAACAATACCGAGATAAATCAAATATGAAATTTTTCATGTTTAGCGAAAGAGTTTTTTTTTTTTTTAGTTTTTGAATATTATTGTTATGTTGTAGCGACAAAAAATCGTCACTTAATTGATTATGCACTTAAAAATATACTTCTTGTAAGTATTATCTTGTAGTAATTTTTAAATGTTATTATATTAAAATTTATACTAATTTTAAATTGAATGAAGAAACAATTTAACTCGTTTAAAAGAAAAAAAAAATCTGAATTGAATTCCTTTATAAGAGAAAAAGATAAATGAAATATAATTAAATATAAATCTAATTTAGTATTTTCAATATTTGATATGTTAATTATATATTTGTTTTAATATATTTGTTTCCGGTTCGATCTTCAAGTTTATTTTTGTGATAATTTTTCTCTGTCTCAATAGGTAGCAATAAATTAGGAGAAAAAAATTGTTTTTTAAAATATATTTAAAATTTAATTTTGTTTGAATCATATCCAATTTAAAATAATTTACATTAGACCGAGGTTTAACTTTAGTCTTTATTTTATTTTATTTTTAAATTATAAAATAAATAGTGAATATAATAAACATAATAAAAACTTAAAAAATAATATCTAGAACCTCATTTACAGGTCATTACATGAATACATTACCGGTAATATAACTCTTAAAAGTAAAATAATCCACTTGCAGAATTATGTTTGTTTATATATATATATATATATATACCTTATTCAAAAGAAGTATTCATATGATAAACTTATCTAAAATAGCTCATGAATAGAATTAGATTTGAAGTTATTAAAATCCTGGTCCAAATGAAGCTCATCTTAAACTATTTAACTAGCCCTGAAGTTGAGATTATGTCCTTTTAATGTAAATAATTTAATTTAAAAATAATTGCAAGTAATACTTTTTATTCAATCATATATGCTTTAGAATTTGCATATAAAATAATTACATATAATTGAAGTAAAAACATCTTATTTTTGTTATTTTTTTTTATAACAACAATTAACTCATTTTATCTTTTAAATCAATTCTAACCCCATTTTTTTTACCGACAGCAAAAATAAAACATAAATTTAACAATTATATTTTAATAATTTATAATATATATATATATATATATTCTTTTTTGTGTTTGTATCTAATTTTTTCTATTTTATCTTTAATTATTATTTTAATAATTAATTTTTTTATAAATTGTTTACCTTTAACTGTTATTCTAAAAATCTCTTATGTCTTTAAAACTTATTTTAAAAAACTTATTTTATGTACACATTTTATTTTTCTAATTTTTCATTTAACAATTATTTTAAAAATTAATTATATATTCTTTATTGATCTTAACTCAATTTTTTATGAAAATAAAAAAATGCAAACACACAAGTGTTGTGACGCTTGTGTTATCGTTAGTATAGTTAGAGTTGATTTAAAAGTAATTTAAGAAATATTTAATTAATATCAGTGTAATGTTTATATAAAGGGACTAGATTGGCACTGACACGTAGGGCTAACACTCACACTCACACGTGGGGATAATTGACATTATTATATATTTTTTTGTTACTTTTATATTTTATTGATATTTTTATTATTATCTTTTTAAATAATTAAGGATTTATTAAATAAATTTAGAAAAGATAAATATCTTATCTTTTATTAGATAATTCAGATTTTATTAGATAATTCTAAAATAGATAAGTATTTTATCTTTTATTAGATAATTAAGGTTTTATTTAAAAAATTGAAAAGGATAAGTATTTGGTTTATAAGTTTGTAGATAAGTGAAAATTACTAAAGATTAAAGAATTTTCAATTATCAATAAAATCAATTATCTAAAGTTTGTTACTTCAGTTACAAAATTAAGTACAACTTTTAGGTCTAGTCCATTGAGATGTGTGTTTATGGAAATAGAAAGTCTTACAAAGTTGAAATTCAATCTTTGGAGGTGGACAATCATTTTGAAAGCTGAAGACATTCATCATTATTCTTTTTTAGTGTTCAGAATATACAAAAGTAACTAACTCCCTTATTTATAGGGGTTGGACGCAATGTATCTTAACTGTGATATTTGTTATTCAATATATTTATTTTTTTATTACTCTTATGTTCTATTCTCGTATTCTTGTTATTAACTTCATGAACTATTGATTACATATTTATGAGTATTTGATTATTGGACTCGATGTTGGAACCTCGAATAGGATAGAACAACTAATTGATTTTTCATCATGACATATAGCTTAAAGGTTAGCTAGTCAAAGCATCTGAATTAAATGCTTAATATAGACATTTAATAAAAAGATCTAAGACATTAGGGTTTTTATTATTAAATTTAGACTTGTCTCTAAGACATTAGATTTTAAATAGTGGTGTGAATGTTAGAGTAGGAATTAGAAATATATATTTTATTGTTTTCTTATTGATTTGGTGCATGAAATCTAACCACACTAAAGTCTTTACCGCATAAGTACTTTCATAAATTTGGATGCATTCAAGATCTTAGAATTATTCTCCTAAAAATTAATTATTTTCATCATTCAAATTTTTTCGCCTAAATTAGTGAATAATCATATAGTTTTTCTAAATAACGTGAGCCTATGTAGGAAAACAATATTTGTACTTATTCATTTTATTACATGTACGATTTGGTACACTTTGTTAATGTCATAACACGTGACATTGACACTCACATGTAGGAATGACAATGAGGTAGGACAGGGACGAGTTTCATTATCCGATACCCATTCCCAAATAAAAAACTCATCCCCATACCTAACTCAAATTCAACGGGTATCAAACTTTTGTCACATCTCCAAATCCACCGGATAACGGGTATATATTTGGACTCGTACTCGTACCCGCTTTCTTTTTCTTTCAATCAAGTAATTATTTTTTATAAAATTAATAAAAAAATAATGAAAAAGAAAACATAATAAAATATTCAATGTCAAAAAGAGGGTGATTTCTTCAATATCAAATATTTAGAAAGAAAATATAATTGTATTCATTTCAAATTAGATTATCAAGTAAACTTTGATGAGAACCAAAACTTTTTCAAATTTGCAAACGTCAATAAAACCTAGTTGATAAAATTTTAAAAACATTTCTTAAAAAATATAAAAGGAAAACAAATATTCAAACTAAAAAAATATTTTAAATGTCTCTTTATTTCAATTTTTTAAGTTCTAATGAACTATTTTTTTATACACTAGTAAAAATTATAATACACCACTTAATCAAAATGACACAAAGAACAAAGATTAAACCAATAATAGTTAAAATTTAATATAGATATTTCATCTTTTGAACTTCAATATATGTTGAATGGTGATAAAAAATATTCATGGCAATTACATTAAATTATTATATTTTAGTAACTAAGATTTATTTATACAATTAGAGTTATGAAATTACACTTATGATAATGAGTTATAAAATGAAAATAATTATATAAAAAATATCAAAACAACATTCTACATAATAAAAATAAACAACAAATAAAAACATTTAAAAAATGATCACGTGTGTGTTTTAGAAACAACTTAACAGACCATTGAATGAAATCACACAAAGAAAAAAAAATTATAATTAAGGGTATGATAAGATAAAAAATATCATAAGAAAACTGTTACGAAATTGACAAGTGTACCAAATCACACAAGTAATACAATAGACAAGACCAGATATCATTCTCACGGAAACTAATGTGATTTAAAATAATGGACAATTTACTAATAAACGTACGAATAAAAATCATGGTCTATATAAGAAAATAAATTCAGCAATAAAAATAAAAACTTAATCAGAAATTTGCTAAAAACAATAAACTTGATTTAGAAAAGTATTAGATAAAAGATTCATCGAGATTGTTTTCATGATTTCATACAAAGTAATCCTATTTTTGTCACACTCATATTTTGTAACAAGCCTCAATTTTGTCACAGACAAGTATAAACTTGAATAATAAAAATTGTATCTATCAATTTTTACTATTAAGTTTGCATTAATGACCAATACGTTGATGTTTAGGAATCATTAATGACCACATCTATCTCTAGCATGTGAAATCAATTAACTATTTTATCCCACTTAGGTTTCCCAAACTATCTTTTAGATCAACTGATACTCCCACATATGCACCATATCCAGAGTATGCAAGTTGAAGATCATAATCAAGTTTTCTAAACTATCTTTTGGATCAGTTGGTACTCCCGCACGTGCAAAATTCATAGACTATGCAGTTAAAACAAAAATAAAATGTAAGAGGTGATGGAAAAAAATTATATTGAATGAAGAATACACAGAGACTTAAGAATACATTACACCTAAGCTCGTGAAGGAAGGAATTAGTTACTCCTAAACATACTGAACATTAGATTGATGATGAAATTGAATGCCTTCAACCTTCAAGATGTCCTTTTACTGTCCAATGTATATGGATCAAGTTTCTTTCTCTCCAAGTGTGTTTATGACCACATTTAGATCCTCAATTTATAGATTTTTTGAAATGTGTAGTTCATTATGCACATTGACTTGCTAAACGAACTAAGCATTATTTGCAGAACGAGTGGTCCTTAGTTGGGTGAATGATGCGAAAACTGAATTGGACCTCACCTTTGTATTTTATTTTGTACTGAAATTTCATGTTGGGTATATATTTTTTATCTTCTGGAACTCCATATTCTCGAACTATTCTTCAATTCTTCTCATTTTGTTGATGATCTTCCCATATCTCTTGCAAAATATAACCCAAACATTTATCTTTCCATGTTTATTGAATAAAACCTAAAATACCAAATAAAATTCAAAAATAAAATAACAATTAAACATAAAAGTAAACTAAAATAAAAACATGATAATGCCAATTATAAAAATATTTCAAATATCAACCTAGTTGAACTATTAGAGATAATAAAAATTGTTTTAGCAAACCAAAAGAGCTTTTCAAATGAAATGAAAATTAATAATAAGAGATTAAAGAACATAAATTTCTTATATTAACTAGTAAATGAAAGGTTTATGCATTTCATATGAAAAAAAACACAATAAATACATTTTTTTAAAGTAGAAATATCCAAAGGTGAAACATACAAAATATTTAATTGACATACATCATTTGAAGAAAGGTTGTGATAAGAGGAAACATTTCCTCAAAATATGAATGAATTTCATGACAAACCAAAATATTATAAAAACTAAAAAATGGAAAATGTGTAATATATATACACACGCATACGCACGCGCGCGCACACGCACACATGCATATATATATATATATATATATATATATATATATATATATATATATATATATATATATATATATATATTTTA
>Ga0214544_1001150_pt1:0-52500 | contig 53595 bp, 28 predicted proteins | sample CNSS3metaG_FD_160074 | JGI IMG/M metagenome (GOLD analysis project Ga0214544, IMG submission 160074) | Root nodule microbial communities from cowpea collected in UCLA plant growth center, Los Angeles, California, USA - CNSS3 | ecosystem: Host-associated > Plants > Roots > Nodule | place...
CTTTTCCATTCACTAAGTGCCTTTAACTTCCAAAGTTCAATTTTAATTATTTATGCAAAGTTTAATTTCATACATTAAAACTCAAAATATGGATTTATTCATTAGTTTAAATTAGTCACTAATTACGTAATTAATTAGTATACACGAGTCTCTTGGGAAACGATATTCCGGTCTTACCGGTTACTACTTGTGCGACTTGGTACACTTGCCAAAGTCTTAACAATTAGTGAGCTGGAAACAAGGAACAAAAGTGTTTAATATCGGAGCTCTAACACTGCCCACGGAAATAGGGCCAGAGATGGAAAAGTATAGGTTAGGAATACTTACGTGAGCCAAAACGGAGTCAAGCTGAACTTGAACTGAGTGTACTGTGGAACCCTGGCAGAGAAGACGGTTGTGGCTCTAAGCACTAAGGGAGCAGATTCTTAAAGTGTAGGATGAGTGAATTAGGGCAGACATTTGGGGTGGTTTTATCCTTTGGGCCAGCCCTTAGGTCCAATAGCTTAAAGGCAGCCCTTAAAACTTAGGGCAGAACACGTATATCTTCAGCTTCCAACACATGAGTCGAATCAAACACGTACTTCCTCAACTAAGACACATGAAACACCGGATGAAGATTTGCCAACTAAGGGGGTCAGGTTATCTCATAAGCCATCAGCCCAATCTTCCTCGTGATCTGATAGGGGCCAAGGAACTTAGGAGAGAGTTTCCTTGAGCGGAGAGCCCTTCCCACACCAGTGGTTCGGGTCACCCTTAAGAACACGTGATCACCCGCCGCAAACTCCAAGGGTCTCTTCTTGCGGTCTGCATAAGCCTTCTGCCTACTCTGAGAGGCCTGCATCCTATCTCTCACCATCCTGACTTTCTCAATAGTCTACTCTAACAATTCTGGTCCAACTAACACCGTTTCTCCATCCTGATACCAGCATAGAGGAGTTCTACATTTTCTACCATATAGAGTCTCGTGTGGCGCCATGTCAATGCTCGCATGAAAGTTGTTGTTGTAGGTAAACTCAATCAAGGGTAACACCTCATCCCAAGCTCCCAGGTGATCCAATATACATGTCCGTAATAGGTCCTCAAGTGACTGGATGGTCTTCTCGGACTGACGATCGGTCTGGGGATGGTAGGCTGGGCTCATAATCAACTTGGTCCCCAAAGCCTCCTATAAGGTTTGCCAAAACCGTACGTAAACCGGGGATCCCTGTTTGATACAATGCTCAAAGGTACTCCATGCAGTCTTACAATTTCCTTGATGTACAGTTGAGCCAACTTAGCCATGGACATCCTCAAGTTCATCGCCAAGAAGTGAGCACTCTTAGTTAATCGGTCCACTATAACCCAGATTGTGTCATGCCCTCTAAAGGTTCGTGGCAAATGGGTCACAAAATCCATGGAGATGCTGTCCCATTTCCACACTGGTATCTCCAAAGGCTGTAGAATCCCATCGGGTCTCTGATGCTCCACCTTTGCCTTCTGACAGGTTAGACAAGCGGATACAAATTGTGTAACATCTTTCTTCATTCCCTACCACCAGAAGGTCTCCTTAAGATCCTGGTACATCTTAGTCATTCCAGGATGCAGACTAAGACGACTCTTATGCCCCTCCTCAAGGATCAACCGTTTTACCTCAGCATCATCAGGTATACACATTCTGTCCTGGAACCTCAGTATGCCATCATCACCCAAAGCAAAGTGCCTAGCCTCATCTGGCCCAAGTTGTTCTCTGACTCTGTTCAGACTGACATCCAACAACTGCCTCTCTCTAACTGAGCTCAAGAAGTCACTAGATATAGTCAGGGTACTGCATCTAATGAACCCAGATCCCAACTCCACTTGTAGCTTCATATCTTGAAATTTCTCCAGAAGCTCCACTTCCTTAATCATAAGGTGTGCAGTATGTACAACCTTCCTACTCAAAGCATCTTCCACTACGTTCGCCTTCCCCAGATGATATAGTAGTTCAAAATCATAGTCTTTCAAGAACTCCATCCACCTCCTCTGCCTCATGTTCAACTCTTTCTGGTCAAACAGATATTTAAGACTTTTGTGGTCGCTGAACACACGAAACTGAGCACCATAGAGATAGTGCCTCCAGATCTTCAAGGCGAATACTATGGCTGCCAACTCTAGGTTATGAGTGGGGTAGTTACGCTCATGTACCTTAAGTTGTCTTGAAGCATACGCCACTGCTTTCTTCTCTTGCATTAGCACGCATGCAAGCCCTGGGTGAGAAGCATCACAATAAACTTCAAAAGGTTTTCCAACATCGGGGATCACTAATATCGGAGCACTAGTCAATCTTCGCTTCAGCTCTTGAAAGTTCTCCTCACACTTCTTCGTCCAAGTGAAAGGTTGGTCCTTCCGAGTAAGCAGTGTCAGAGGCGCCACTATCTTGGAGAATCCTTCTATAAATCTCCTATAGTAGCCCGCTAACCCCACAAAACTCCTTATCTTTGTGGCCGACTTAGGACTTTCCCACTTAACCACTGTCTCAACCTTCGTTGGATCCACTGCAATGCCTTGTGCAGATATCACATCTCCCAAAAACTGTACCTCATCCATCCAGAACTCGCACTTGGATAACTTGGCATACAACTACTTCTCCCTCAGAACACCAAGCACTAACTTCAAGTGTTCAGCATGTTCCTCCTGAGTCTTAGAATAAATGAGGATGTCGTCTATGAAGACTACAACAAACTTGTCCAAGAAGGGCCGGAAGATCCTGTTCATGTAGTCCATGAACACCGTCGGAGCATTGGTCACACCAAAAGGCATAACCACATACTCGTAGTGTCCATACCGGGATCTGAAAGCTGTTTTCTGCACATCATCAGCCTTTACCAAAATCAAGTGATACCCTGACCGCAAATCAATCTTCGAGAACACTGATGACCCATGCAGTTGATCCATCAAATCATCAATTCTTGGGAGTGGATATTTGTTCTTGATTGTCATCTTGTTTAACTGCCTGTAGTCCACACATAGGCGCGAACTCCCATCCTTCTTCTTCACCAACAACACTGGTGCTGCCCAAGGCGAAGTGCTGGGTCGGATAAACTGCTTCTCCATCAACTCCTCTATCTATTTCTTGAGTTCCACTAACTCTGCTGGAGCCATGCGATAAGGGGCCATCGATATTGGACCTGTCCTTTTACTAGATCAATAAAGAACTCCACCTCTCTGTTGGGAGGTAACCCTGGCACTTCCTCCGGGAATACATCCCCAAAATCCTGCACTATTGATATCATTAACGTCGCCTCTCCTCTCTCTACCTCCAGATGGGTGATGATCACGTAACACTGCGCACCCTCTTGTAGTTCCTTGACCACTCCTTGAGATGTTAACAACTCAGGCTCCTCTAAGTTGGGAAAAAGCAGCTTCTTCTCTCGACAATCTATAAGAATGCGATTGGCAGAGAGCCAATCCATCCCCAAGATCACCTCTAACTCCTGCAGAGGTAGGCATATCAGATTTACTTTGTACCTGCGTCCCTCTACCTCCACCGGACACCTAGCACACAAGGAAGATGTCCTAACCAGACCCGACGCCAGAGTAGATACCACAAGCTCACACTACAGCTCGCGCACTGGCAAACCCAAACGTTCCACACAAGCAATTGACACAAAAGAGTGTGTCGCTCCAGAATCATACAGCACACACAAAGATTCACCAACAATCATGCATCGACCCGTAACAAGATTACCTAAGCCTGCAGCTTCTGCTCTTGTCATGGCATATACTCTACCCGTCGCCTGAGGCTTGTTGCCTCTGTTCCTCTGCTGGTGCTGGGTAGGGGTCTGCACTAGAGGGCGTGTCGCTGCCCTAGCAAGGGTGGGACAGTCTTTCCCAAAGTGGCCTTCCTTGCCACAATTGTTGCACCGGCGGTAACCCTTCATACGCGGGCTGGCGTTCCTTAGGTGAGAGCCTCCACATATATAAAATGCACTCGACCCTGCTGGGGAGGGAAACTCCTATACCCCTAGGGCTGATGGTGGGGTCTATCATATGGCCTCCTCCGTTCCTCATGTCTGGGTTTAGACCCAGATGGTCCACCAATCCTCTAAGGTTGTTGTGGTTGCTGTGGGCGTTGACCTTCCACCTCCCGCTTCATCTTCTCCATAACTCTGGTCTTCTCCACTAGAGTAGCGAAATCCTTGATGCACAAGGGAGCCACAATCAAGCGGATATCACCGCAGAGACCATTCTCGAACTTTCTACATCGCCACTCCTCATCAAGTGGCAGTGTATAGAAGCGGCTGAGGTGCTTGTATCTCTCAGCATACTCTGTCACGGTCTTCCTCCCTACGTCAACTAGAGGAATTCCACCTCCTTGGCATACCGGATGTTGTCTGGTAAATACTCAGAGAGGAATCTCTCCCTGAAAGCCTCCCATGTCACCGGCTCATCTCTCTCCTCTAAGATGGACTTGGTGTTGATCCACCAATGTTCCGCCTCCCCTGTGAGCATATACACGAAGAACGCCAGCCTGTTCTCCGCGGGGCACATCTTCGCATCATAGATGCGCTCTAGGTCCTTCAACCATTGGTTCGCGACATCAGGACTAGTCTTCCCATCAAACTTCATTGGGTTGTGCTTCAAAAAATCTTCTAAACTTCACTCCCTGACTGCAGGTCGTGGATCGGGACCAAAGGCAGGTGTGGCCGTCTTGGTCTCCTCCAGCTGGCGGAGTGCTTCCATATGATGCCTATGTGCATCCTCGGCAACCACTCGTGCAGCCTCCATTTGCTGCATCACCATCTGTTGTTGCTCAAGCGACGCCGCCTATCGCTACATCGATGCCTCATGCTACTGCATCATCGTCATGCTTTGCTACTTCATAGCAGCCATCATTGCTTCTATAGCCCTAGCGATATCATGAGCATCGCCTTGAGAGGATTGAGAGGTCCTACGATGAGGTGCCATAGTTCACTGACACACAGAAAATCACTTGGTTAGGCTTGATAAGACAGGATTTTAACTAAACACTCAGAGAAACACAAAAAAAGCTAAGCGGACAATCCAAGTCCATAGATCTAAGAAATGACCGTTCTGATACCATAAATGTAACGTCCCATTTAATTAATAAGCATAATTAAAAGCAACGCCACACACAAGTAGTACAACAGCGCAGTCCTGGGGTCTTAAACACAACCCCTACAAACCTAGGCACACCACGATGCCAACAGTAAACCAATTGAAAAGCCTAATAGGTAAAGGTAGATTACTAAGGAGTAAAGCAATACATGGGCCATAGCCCCAACAAAAGCCCAAACAAAAAGTGATGTCCAACCCAAACGAACTATCCAGCAGAATCATCTCTTCCCGGTTGACCTCGAGTGCTTCTCGCATCTGCTCACATCAACAAGTTGATGATCATCGCAAAAGTAGAAGAACAACATACAAGCCAATCAAACAAGCAAACAGGGTAAGCTAGAGCCATAAAGATTTCATCAATACAATCAAATATACGTTCGCTGTCCAACATACATACATCACCCCAAACATGTTATGACCTTCCAAATCAATACACTAAGACTCGACTTGACTCATCTAGATACATATAACCTGGTCGGATTCAGCGGATGCTTGCACTTGTGGTGGATACCTCTGCTCACCCCTGAGTTGCTCACCCCTGAGCTATGTGTTACAAGTGTTACAATGAATCAATTCCCTCACACACAAGGTTAGCCCTTAATGAGTTTCAGGCCTCTTGCTACTCTCACCACAGGAGTCAATCCGCTCTAAGTGAGACTAATTGACTCCTTAGAGTGTCAGGATGCAATCCTTACCTTGAATCCTTACCAAATCATATAGATGGGGTACCACCATGGACACCCACTAACAAGGGCCATGGAATTACGTCCTGACCACTAAAGCACGACCCTGAAATCCCACCTAGGGATTTCCAAGGAATTACGCACTGACACGGATCAAGCATACCAGACCAATCCATAAAGGTTTATTACACATATACATATACATCACATACCATCTCTTGATAATTCACCTTTTTCATTTCTTTCTCAGTGGTTCCATACCCATCCATTTCTCTCAAACCATAGTTATGGGATTTCAGTTCATGCCAATACCATGCCACTTTAACACCAACCATCTCATTTAGTATACATGCCAAGTTCATACCATACCCATCATTCACCATCCATGAATCATATCACTCATACATAGCAACTCATTATATATTTTTCATCATAGCAATCATACCCAAGCAAGTGCCAATCATCCAAGAACAATAAACAACCAATCATCACATTGCCTCGCCCAGCTCCTTGTTCAGGCTGAAGGGTCTCGCTCAGGCTGAAGGGTCTCGCTCAGGTGAGAGGCTTTCGCTCAAGCGAGCCCCCTTCACCTAGGCGAGGGCTCAAAAAAGGGAACATTAGCCTCACGTGGCATCTCGCTTAGGCGAGACCCCTCTCGCTTGGGCGAGACACTCGCTCGTTCAGAAAGGACGTGGGTTGCTTGAGCGACCGCTCGCGTCAAGCAGCTTGGGCGAGCATATGTTGATCTCGCCTAGGCGAGCCAAACTCGCTTGAAAATTTTTATATTTAACAGGGACCTACTTGTAAATATTTTAAATTTATCACAGATTTACCTTCAATAGTTTTAAATTTATCAAAGAGACCATTTGTAAGGTTTGAAAATTTATCAAGAACTTACCTAAAAAGATTTTTAATTTATCAAAGACCTACATGCAAAGTTTTTAAATTTTTAAAGGACCTACTTGCAATTATTTAAATTTATCATGTACTTACCTGCAAATTTTTTATATTTTTCAGGGACCTACTTGCAATGTTTTTAAATTTATAAAGGATCTACAAGCAAAGTTTTTAATTTTATCATGGACATAACTTCAAAGTTTTTAAATTTATCAAGGACTTACCTGCAAAGATGTTGTATTTATCAAGGACCTACCTTCAAAGATTTTAAATTTATCAGGGATCTACTTGCAAAGTTTTTAAATTCATTAAGAATTTACATGCAAAGTTTTAAATTTATAAGGGACCTACTAGCAAAGTTTTTAAATTTAATAGGAACCTACCTGCAAAGCTTTTAAATTTTTAAAGGACCTACTTAAAATTATTTTAAATTTATCACGGACTTACCTATAAATTTTTTTTTATTTTTTAGGAACCTACTTTAAAAGTTTTTAAATTTATAAGAGACCATCATGCAAAGTTTTTAAATTTATCATAGACATAACTTCAAAGTTTTTAAGTTTATCAAGGACTTACCTGCAAAGATGTTATATTTATCAAGGACGTACCTTCAAAGATTTTAAATTTATCAGGGATCTACTTGCAAAGTTTTTAAATTTATCAGGGACCTACCTGCAAACTTTTAAATTGATGCGAGACCTACTAGCAAAGTTTTCAAATTTAATAGGGACCTACCAACAAAGTTTTTAAATTTTTAAAGGACTTACTTGCAATTATTTTAAATTTATCAAGGACTTACCTGCAAATTTTTTATATTTTTTAGGGACCTACTTGTAAATTTTTGAATTTATATGGGAGCTTCATGCATAGTTTTTAAATTTATCATGGACATACCTTCAAAGTTTTTAAATTTATCAAGGACTTACCTGCAAAGTTTTATCAAGTACCTACCTTCAAAGATTTTAAATTTATCACCAATCTACTTACAAAGTTCTTAAACTTATCAGGGACCTACCTACAAAGTTTTAAATTTATAAGGGACTTACTACAAAGTTTTTAAATTTAACAGGGACCTACCTTCAAATATTTTAAACTTATCAAGGACCTTCCACCAAAGTAGTTTTTAAATTTATAAGGAATGTACCTGCAAAGTTTATAAGCGAACTACTAGACAAGTTTTTAAATTTAATGTAAATTTAATATTTTAAATTTATCAGAAAACTACCTCCAAAGTTTTTAAATTTGTCAAGTATTTACCTCCAAAGTTTTGAATTTATAAGGGATCTACTTGCAACCATTTTGAATTTATCAAGGACTTACCTACAAAGTTTTTATATTTATCAAGGACCTACCCGCAATGTTTTAAATTTATGAGAGACCTACTTGCAAATTTTTAAATTTAACAGGGACCTACTTGTAAATATTTTAAATTTATCAAGGATTTACCTTCAATAGTTTTAAATTTATCAGAGAGACCATTTGTAAAGTTTGAAAATTTATCAAGAACTTACCTACAAAGTTTTTTAATTTATCAAAGACCTACCTGCAAAGTTTATAAATTTTTAAAGGACCTACTTGCAATTATTTAAATTTATTAGGGACTTACCTACAAAATTTTTATATTTTTTAGGGACCTACTTCCAATGTTTTTAAATTTATAAAGGACCTAAAGCAAAGTTTTTAAATTTATCATAGACATAACTTCAAAGTTTTAAAATTTATCAAGGACTTACCTGCAAAGATGTTGTATTTATCAAGGACCTACCTTCAAAGATTTTAAATTTATGAGGGATCTACTTGCAAAGTTTTTAAATTTATTAAGAATTTACCTACAAAGTTTTAAATTTATAAGGGACCTACTAGCAAAGTTTTTAAATTTAATAGGGACCTACCTGCAAAGCTTTTAAATTTTTAAAGGACCTACTTGCAATTATTTTAAATTGATCAAGGACTTACCTATAATATTTTTTTTATTTTTTAGGGACCTAATTTAAAAGTTTTTAAATTTATAAGAGACCTTCATGCAAAGTTTTTAAATTTATCGTGGACATACCTTCAAGGTTTTTAAATTTATTAGAGACTTACCTGCAAAGTTTTATCAAGGACCTACCTTTAGAGATTTTAAATTTATCGGGAATCTACTTGCAAAGTTTTTAAATTTATCAAGGACATACCTACAAAGTTTTAAATTTATATGGGACTTACTACAAAGTTTTTATATTTAGCAGGGACCTACCTTCAAATATTTTAAACTTATCAAGGACCTTCCACCCAAGTAGTTTTTAAATTTATAAGGAACGTACCCGCAAAGTTTTAGAATTTATAAGCGAACTACTTGCAAAGTTTTTAATTTAATATAAATTTAATAATTTAAATTTATCAGGGACCTACCTCCAAAATTTTGAATTTGTCAGGGACATACCTCCAAAATTTTAAATTTATAAGGGACCTACTTGCAAACATTTTGAATTTATTAGCCTGCAAAGTTTTTATATTTATCAAGAACCTACCCGCAAAGTTTTAAATTTATAAGGGACCTACTTGGAAAGTTTTTAAATTTAACAGTGAACTACTTCTAAATATTTTAAATTTATCAGGGATTTACCTTCAATATTTTTAAATTTTTGAGAGAGACCATTGTAAAGTTTTTAAATTTATCAATAACTTACCTATAAAGTTTTTTAATTTATCAGGGACCTACCTGCAAAGTCTTTAAATTTTTCAAGGATCTACTTGCATTTATTTAAATTTAGCAGAGAATTACCTGCAACTTTTTTATATTTTTTAGGGACCTACTTGCAAAATTTTTAAATTTATAAGGGACCTTCATGCAAAGTTTTTAAATTGATCATAGACATACCTTCAAAGTTTTTTAAATTTATCAGGGACTTACCTTCCAGTTTTATCAAGGACCTACCTTCGAAGATTTTAAATTTATAAGGGATCTATTGCAAAGTTCTTAAATTTATGAGGGACATACCTACAAAGTTTTAAATTTATAAGGGAGTTATTAAAAAGTTTTTAAATTTAACAGGGACCTACCTTCAAATATTTTAAACTTATCAAGGACCTTCCACCAAAGTAGTTTTTAAATTTATAAGGAACGTACTCGCAAAATTTTAGAATGTATAAGCGAACTACTTGCAAACTTTTTAAATTTAATATTTTAAATTTATTAGGGACCTACCTCCAAAGTTTTTAAATTTGTTAGGGACCTACCTCCAAAATTTTGAATTTATAAGGGATCTACTTGCAAATATTTTGAATTTATCAGGGACTTACCTGCAAAGTTTTTATATTTATGAAGGACCTACCCGCAAAGTTTTAAATTTATAAGGGACCTACTTGCAAAGTTTTTAAATTTAACAAAGACCTACTTGTAAATATTTTAAATTTATTAGGGATTTACCTTCAATATTTTTAAATTTATTAGAGAGACCACTTGTAAAGTTTTTTAAAATTATTAAGAACTTACCTATAAAGTTTTTTAATTGATCAGGGACCTACTTGCAAAGTTTTTAAATTTTTAAAGGACCTACTTGCAATTATTTAAATTTATCACGGACTTACCTACAAATTTTTTATATTTTTTAGGGACCTACTTGCAAAGTTTTTAAATTTATAAAGGTACAAGCAAAGTTTTTAAATTTATCATGGACATAACTTCAAAGTTCTTAAATTTATCAGGGACTTACCTACAAATATTTTATATTTATCAGGGACCTACTTGCAATTATTTAAATTTATCAAGGACTTACCTACAAATTTTTTATATTTTTTAGGGACCTACTTGAAAAGTTTTTAAATTTATAAAGGTACAAGCAAAGTTTTTAAATTTATCATGGAGATAACTTCAAAGTTCTTAAATTTATCAGGGACTTACCTGCAAATATTTTATATTTATCAGGGACCTACTTGCAATTATTTAAATTTATCAGGGACTTACCTACAAATTTTTTATATTTTTTAGGGACCTACTTGCAAAGTTTTTAAATTTATAAAGGTACAAGCAAAGTTTTTAAATTTATCATGGACATAACTTCAAAGTTCTTAAATTTATCAGGGACTTACCTGCAAATATTTTATATTTATCAGGGACCTACTTGCAATTATTTAAATTTATCAGGGACTTACCTACAAATTTTTTATATTTTTTAGGGACCTACTTGCAAAGTTTTTAAATTTATAAAGGTACAAGCAAAGTTTTTAAATTTATCATGGACATAACTTCAAAGTTCTTAAATTTATCAGGGACTTACCTGCAAATATTTTATATTTATCAAGGACCTACCTTTGAAGATTTTAAATTTATCAGGGATCTACTTGCAAAGTTTTTAAATTTATCAGGGACCTACCTGCAAAGTTTTAAATTTTTAAGGGACCTACAAGCAAAGTTTATAAATTTAATAGTTACCTACCTATAAAGTTTTTAAATTTTTAAAGGACCTACTTGCAATTATTTTAAATTTATCAAGGACTTACCTACAAATTTTTTATATTTTTTATGGACCTACTTGCAAAGTTTTTAAATTTATAAGGGACCTTCATGCAAAGTTTTTAAATTTATCATGGACATACCTTCAAAGTTTTTAAATTTATCAGGGACTTACCTGCAAAGTTTTATCAAGGACCTACCTTCAAAGATTTTAAATTTATCAAGGATGTACTTGCAAAGTTCTTAAATTTATCAGGGACATACCTACAAAGTTTTAAATTTATAAGGGACTTACTACAAACTTTTTCAATTTAACAGGGACCTACCTTCAAATATTTAAAATTATCAAGGACCTTCCACCAAAGTAGTTTTTAAATCTATAAGGAACATACCCGCAAAGTTTTAAATTTATAAGCGAACTACTTGCAAAGTTTTTAAATTTAATATAAATTTAATATTTTAAATTTTTCAGGGACCTACTTGCAAAGTTTTTAAATTTATCAAGGACCTACCTGTAAATATTTTAAATTTTTCAGGGACCTACCTTCAATGTTTTTAAATATATTAGCGATCCAAATGCAAAGTTTTAAATTTATAAGGAACCTACTTGCAAATATTTTTAGTTTATCAGGGACTTACTTTTAAGGTGTTTATATTTAACAAGGACCTACCTACAAAGTTTTTAATTTATAAAGGACCTACATGCAAAGTTGTTAAATTTATAAGCGACCTACCTTCAAATATTTTAAATTTATCAAGTATGTCCCTAGTAAGTTATTAAATTTATTAGGCACCTACCTACAAAGTTTTAAATTTATAATTGAATTACTACAGAGTTTTTAAATTTAACATGGACCTACCTCTAAATATTTTAAACTTATCAAGGACCTACCACCAAAGTAGGTTTTAAATTTACAAGGAACGTACCTGCAAAGTTTTAAAATTTATAAGCGAACTACTTGAAAAGTTCATAAATTTAATATAAATTTAATATGGACCTACATGCAAGTGTTTTAAATTTATCAGGGACCTACCTGCAAAGTTTTTAAGTTATAAGGGACCTATTTACAAATTTTTTAAATTTAGCAGGGATCTACCTATAAATATTTTAAATTTATTAAGGACCTACCTGCAAAGTTCTTAAATTTATCAAGGACCCACCTGCAAAGTTTTTAAATTTATGAGGAATCTACGTGCAAAGTTTTTGATTTATAAGGAACCTATTTGCACAATTTTAAATTTAACAAGGACCTACCTACAAATATTTTACATTGAATATTGACGTATCTGCAAAGGTTTTAAATTTATCAGGGACCTACCTACAAAGTTTTAAATTTATAAGGGACCTATTATCAAATATTTTAAATTTAAAAGGGACCTACCTGCAAATATTTTAAGTTTAACTGATACTTACCTGCAAAGTTTTTAAATTTATAAGAGACCTACTTGCAAAGTTTTTAAATTTAATAGGGACCTACCAACAAGTATTTTAAATTTATCAGGGACCTATCTGCAAAGTTTTTTTTTTTAATTTATCAAGGAATTGCCTACAGTGTTGTAAATATGTGAGAGGGACTCTTGTAAAGTTTTTAAATTTATCAGGCACCTACTGGAAAATTTTCTAAATTTAACAAGGACCTACCTACAAAATTTTTAAATTTATAAGGCTACTTGCAAAGTTTTTAAATTTAAAGGAGACCTACCTGTAAATATTTAAAATTTATTGGAGACCAAAAGAAGCGGGAAATTTCCCGCCCAAATTTGAATTACCGACGGATTTTTCCGTCGGTAAATCCATCGATACTTACATAACTCAAAATTCGTCGATAAAATCCGTCGATAATTTAATTTTTTTTTATCGATGAAATTACCGACGGATAACGTCGGTAAAAGAAGCGGGAATTTTCCCGCCCAAATCTCACCTTATAAGAAGACAAGGAGAAGAAGAAAAGAAGAAAAAGAAGGAGAAGAAGAAGAAGAGAAGAAGAAGAAGAGAAGAATGAGAAGAAGAAGAAAAAGAAGGAGAAAGAGAAGAAGAAGGAGAAGAAAAGAAGGAGAAGAAGAAGAAGAAAAGAGAGGAAGAAGGAGAAGAAGAAGAGGAAGAAGGAGAAGATGAAGGAGAAGAAGGAGAAGAAGAAGAAAGAGGAAGAAGAAGACGGCGGCGGCGACGGTGGCGGCGACGATGGTGGCAGTGACGACAACGATGGCGACGACGACGACGACGGCGACATTGACGGCGACGGGGACGACGACCATGAGAAAAAAACGAAAAAAAAATTGAAAGAGGGGAGGAGGAAGAAGATGAATAGTGTAACAAATTTATCGATGGATTTTTGGTAATTACCGACGGATATTTCGATCAGTAATTATCGACAGATTTACTGACGGATTTTTTTGTCGATAATTACCGACAGATTTATCGATGGATTTTTCCGTCGGTAATTATCGACAGAACATGATTTCTGTCGGTAAAATTTTACAGACAAGCATTTTACTGACGAATTTTTGACCGTCGATGATCTGTCGGTAATGTTGATTTAGTGACGGATTTTGACCATTAGACGGATTTTGACCGTCGGTAATAATGGTTTTTCTTGTAGTGAATTTATCAAGAACCTATCTACAAAATTTTTAAATTTATCAGAGGGACCTAACTACAAATTTTTAAATTTATTAGGGACCTACTTGCTAAGTTTTCAAATTTAACAGCGACCTACTTGCAAAGTTTTTGAATTATTTAAGAACATACTTGTCAAAATTTTGAATTTAACAGGGACCTACTTGCAAATATTTTAAATTTATTTGGGAGCTACCTGCAAAGTTTTTAAATTTATCAGGTACCTACCTAGAAAGTTGTTAAATTTATCAGGAACCTATATGCAAAGTTTTTAAATTTATAAAAGGGACCTAACTGCAAATTTTTAAATTGATCAAGGACCTACATACAAAGTTTTTAAATTTAACAAGGACTTAGTTGCAAAGTCTCTGAATTTATCAATGACCTATTTGCAAAAATTTTAAATTTAATAGGAACTTTCTTGCAAAGTTTTTATATTTATCAGGGACCTATGTGCAATGTTTTAAATTTATAAAGGACCTACTTGCAAAGCTTTTAAATTTAACAGGGACTTACATGCAAATATTTTAAACTTATCAAGGACCTACCTTCAAATATTTTAAATTTATAAGGGATATACATGCAAAGTTTTTCAATTTATAAGCGACTTACTTGCAAAGTTTTGAAATTTAACAGGACCTACCTAAAAGAATTTTAGGTTTAAATTATCAGGGACCTATTGAAAAGTTTTTTAATTTATCAGGTACTTAACGACAATGTTTTTAAATTTATCAAAGGGACTCGCCTACAAAATTTTTAAAAATTAATCATTGACCTACCTCTAAAGGTTTTTAAATTTATCAGAGAGTCCTAACTGCAAAATTTTAAATTGATCAAGGATGTACTAGCTAAGTTTTTAAATTTAACATGGACCTACTTGCAAAGTTTTTTAATTTATCAAGGACCTACTTGCAAAATTTTTAAATTTAATCGGGACCTACCTACAAATATTTAAAATTAAATAGGGACATACTTGTAAAATTTTTAAATTTAACATGGACTTGCAATGTTTTTAAATTTATCAAAAGGACTCATCTACAAAGTTTTTAAATTTATTATGGACCTACCTTCAAAGTTTTTAAATTGATCAATAACATACTGGACAAGTTTTTAAATTTAATAGGGTCATACCTACAAATATTTAAAATACATATTTTAAAATTTATCAGGACCTTTCAATTTATAAGGGACATACTTACAAAAGTTTTTAATTTAACATAGATACAAATATTTTAAATTTATATGGAACTACTTCTAAACTTTTTAAATTTATAAAAAAATTACATACAAAATTTTTATATTTATAAAATAACTATTTACAAAAATTTTAAATTTATAACGACGAAGGGGCTCGCGTCTCAAAAAAATGAGGAAGCTCCCACATGATCTAGCGGAAGAGAAACTGTGAGTAGTGATGGCCCTGGTGGCGCCGAATCACGGTGACAGAAATGACGTCGGTGATGATGCTTTGGTTGCGCTGTAGCGACGTTGGTGGTTTGGCGGTGACTGCTACTCTTTGGGTTTTTGTGTGAAAGAATACCTGGTTGCAAATGGTTGAATGACGACGCTGGTGAATCCTTTGGTGGTTGTCGTTATTGATGGAGGTGGCGTCTCTAGCAGCCATGGAGAGGTCCCTGTGTGATGTCGGAGATGCAAGCAAGGCAGTCTTTTCAATAACCAAACTGTGACTTCTGGTGATGGAGAAGCAGAACCTGTGTGTGGAGGTGCAGGAGGAGTGACAACTAGGTTAAAGACAAAAGGAAAGGGTCACTTTCCTATTACCATATTTAATACTTTTTTAAAATAAAAGGTATTTACGTCGTTGACTTTAGATTGTGGGATGAAAAAACAATCATAGGATGCAGAAAGAAATAATGGCTTGAATATATCATTGATCTAAATTTTCTTAAACTATGTTCACTTTGGTCATGTTTATGAAAGTAGTATGAAGGTTTAATGACGAATTTGGTTTAATAACACAATCTTAATTTGGTCTCTATTTTTTTTGTTTAAATTTAGTCACTTCCGTTAGTGATATAGTAACACTGTTGTTAAATTGTCCTTGTGTCACATGGCAATGAGAGAGTGATGTGACAGTGACAATAACACGTGTTACTTATATACTTATATGTCAGGTGTGATTTTTACTTTCTCAATTTGGTCCCTATATTTTAATTTTTGTCCCAATTTAGTCTTAATTTTGGGGAAAATTGAGCAATTTTGTCCCTCTTCAAGTTGAAATCAAATTAAATTTCTATATAAATGTACACAAATATTTCTATCAAAATTGATATTTCAAGTAAATATTTTTAACAAAATTAGGTCTATTTAATTAATATTTTACATTGAACTTTATTTAAAATATTTTTATAGTTGTTAATAGAAAATAAATCATAAATTATATTGATATTTTATTACATTGTACTTTAATATTATTTTTTTATTTGAATTTATATTTCAAATAATTGTATATTTTTAAAATGTGTAAAGTTTAATAATTTGTACACAAATGTTTGAATTGGTGTAAAAATAACAATTATAAAAATTTTAAAAATAATTTTAACCAGTTCATGTAACAATAAAAAAAACATATAAATTTAAAATTTGAAAATAATTTTAAGGAAAATTGAATATGAAACACAAATTAAATAAACTTAGTTATGTTAAAAATATATAATAAAAATATCAATTTGAATAAAAATATCAAATTTAATAAAATATTTGTATAACATTTATATAAAAATTATTTTTTGTTTCAATTTGGAGATGACAAAATTGCACTATTTGTACAAATATAGGGATTAAATTGAGACAAAAATTAGAATATAGGGACCAAATTTAGGTGAGGAAATGACATTTGGCATAATATTGACATGTGACATTATCATTACCACATCACTCTATCACTGCCACATGGCACGACGACAGCTTGACACGTGACAATTTTTTTTTTAAATTCAAAAAAATAAAAAAAAAATAAAATCAAGAACTGACATGTGACACCTCATTTAACGTTGTTAGTGTACTAACAGAAAACACTAAATTGAGATCAAATTTCCCAAAACAGGGACCAAATTGAGATAAAAAAAATAGAGAGACCAAATTGAGATTTTGCTACGAAAATGGATACCAAAGATATAATTAAACCTAGTTTAAATTTTATTAAGAGAGGGTGTGACCTTGTCTTTGATACCAATGATTAGATTAAACGCTTACCACTAGATAAAAGACTATCAAAAATTACAATTACAAGACGCAATTCTTTTTACTTAAGAATATAACATCCCAAATGCCACAAATCGATTATGATCCAACCCACTTAACTTTTATCACAGAACAATTGATGTTACCCACAAAACAAATATAGAAACAAACAAATAAAATATGAATAATGTAAAATACTCAACAAAACATTCTAAGAGCATAAATGAATTGAAAAAACATATAGCATGCAGGAAGCAAGTGTCCACATTATTTTATTTCTGAACATCTATAATTTCATACAGATATATTATTTTTGTGTTTTTTTCTTTTATTTTTTCAATTTACCTCTATTAATTATTATTTTTTTAAATTTAAATAACTATTCATAATAAAAAATAATTTTTTATTTTATTATTTTAATAATTATTCTTTTTAAATTAAAATACTTTTTGTAACGTCCCATTTAATTTATAAACGCAATTAAAGGAAACGTCACATAATATTAGTACAGTAGCGTAGTCCTGGGGTCCTTAACACAACCCCGACAAAACCCGGGCACACCGCGATGCTAAAGGAAAGTTGAATACGAATACAACATAGAGTGTAGAGTAGAAATACATAAAGAGATACATGGGCCATAGCCCTAAAGAAAACATGAAGAAAACTCCAGCCTAGATGGCTAAGCAGCGGAATCACCATTCCCTTGTTGACCACGAGAACTTCGCCCATCTGCTCCCATCAATCAGATTGATGATCATCGCAAGAAAGAACAGCCACATACAATACAACCATGCAACAAAACGGGTAAGCTAGAGCCAACACATATTCATCATACAGTCAAATACACTATCATCATCCCATATCCCTATAGCAACCAAGCATGTCATGACTCTTCATTCAATACACTACGACTCAACTCGACTCATCCGGATACGTATAACTTAGTCGGATTCAGCGGATGTTTGAACTTGTGGTGGATACCTCTGCTCGATCCTGAGCTACGTGTTACAAGTGTTATGATGAATCAAATTTCCCTCACCACAAGGTTAGCCCTTAATGGATTTCAGGCCTCCTGCTACTCTCACCACAGGAGTCAGTTCGCTCTAGGTGAGACTAACTGGCTCCTCAGAGTGTCAGGATGCAACCTTACCTTGAATCCTTACCTAGTTATACCAATGGGGCACCACCATGGACACCCACTAACAGGGGCCATGAAATTACGTCCCGACCACTGAAGCGCAACCCTGAAAGTCTCACCTAGAGACCCCAAGGAATTATGCACTGACACAGATCAACCTCATTCACATAGCCAAAATGAAAATTACCATGCATAGACATACATCACTCGTACCAACCTTTGAAGCCAACGCCTTTCATGATCCAGGCCCAACTCATTCCAACACCTCATAGTTTATTCATGGAAGTAGGATCCAACTCATCATGTTATCATGCCACTTTAATAATACCCGCCTCATTTAATTCACATGCCAAATCCTCATACCCAACCCATCATCGACAATTCATGAATCATGCCAAACATACCCCATGCTTTATTATAAACATATTACTCATCATACAATCATACTCAACCAAAACAGATCAGTCAGGAACAAACAGACATTCAATCTCAGAACTATCTCGCCCAGCACCTCGCTCAGGCTGAGGGGTCTCGCTCAGGCGAGTTCCCCCCTCCGCCTAGGCGAGGGCACAAAAACACGAGCATGGACAACGCAGGATCTCGCTTAGGCGAGACCCCTCTCGCCTGGGCGAGTTGTCTGCTCGCTCAAAAGTCGAGCTGGTCGCCTGGGCGACCTTTCGCGCAAAAGCTCTGGGCGAGCTCCCTGTTCATCTCGCCTAGGCGAGACTGGCTCGCTTGGGCGAGATTAACAGGTCTCGCCACTGTCTCACCCTGCAACAGCCATATCTATCGAACCACCAAGCATACAAAGCATTCAATCACACTAAACCGAACGATTTATCCATAAAGTCAGTAACTAACTCAAGAACAGCCAAAACAACACCAAAAGACTAGAACCCTAACTTCCCGTACCTGGAAAAGGGCTAACAATTGGGTCCTTGGGCACGAACAGAGACTACAACAGCTCCTAGAGTAGTTTAGCGAGCTGGAAACAAAAGGATATTGTGAAACGAAGCTACCTAGTACAGTCTCAATTGGAAATCTGAATAACAATGCTAAACAAAAGAGGTATGGGGTGGAAACAACTTACATGGGGCGGAACTGGCTTGAACAAGCGCGGCGGAGACCAAGGATTGAACCCTAGCGGAGGTGATTGCGGCTGCTCAAAGGGTTTGGGGGATCTGTTTCAGCAAAGTGAGAGTGAGGGTGGAATTAGGGCAGACCTAAGGACTTTGTACGTTGGGCCGGCCTTAGGCCCACTTACAAGGGCAACCCTTTTTGTTTAGGGCAGAAATAGCAATATGGATTTTCATGGGCCTTACACTTATTCATTAAAAAATATTATTTACATTTTCATAATTTTATTAATTACTTTTACAAATTTAAATAATTACTCATAATATTATTTACTCAATATTATTTAATCAAAATATAAATTATATACAATTATATATATATATATATATATATATATATATATCCATCCTGATTTTCAATTTTATTTTTCAATTATAATTTTTAAAATTAAAAAAAATTAAGAATATTTAAAAAATACGTACTTATATTATTGTTTTATAATTTTTTATTAAATTATTAAATTGACATATCTTCTCATGACCAAATTTAGTATTTATCTTCATTTATATTTTTTTAAGTTAAAATATGTTTTTGTTCAAAAATCTAAATTAAGTTCTAAGATTTTTTTTTAGTCTTAATCAAGTCCATATTTTTTAAGATACGTAACAATTATGCCAATTTTGTTAGTATGATGATAACGGTGTTAAAAATGTGTCACGTGTCAACTCCTCATTTTTTTATTGTTTTTTATTTTTTTTTTAAAACTTTTTTTTTTTAATTTTCTTATTTTCTTTTGAAAATTATTCATGTCACGTGTCAAATCAGTAAGGTAACACATGTTAAGTCATTATCTGAATCTCAATTTGGTCCATATATTTATTATTTTGATTATATTTCAGTCTATTTTTTTTTTAATTTTCAATTTTATCATCTCCAAATTGAGACCAAATTTAACTTTTATATAAATTTTATAATAATATTTTATTAAAAATTTTAATAATATTAAGTTTATTTCAATTTTTATTTTACATTAAACTATACTTATATTTTTTTTTAAATTTTTAAATTTTTAAATATTTATTTTAACTTGTTACAAAATTGTTTTAAATAATTTATATACAAATGTAAGAGTTGTTTAAAAATAACAATTTTATAAATTTAAATATAAAATTTTAAAACAATTTTGTAAAAGGTTAAAATAAATATATTTAAAATTTTAAAATAAATAAATTGAAATGTAATCAAAATAACAAATATATGAACCAAATTGAGATTTCGACAATGACTTGACATGTGTCACCTTACTGACTTCGTGGCACAATATTGACGTGACACGTGGTAAGAATAATTTTCAATAAAAAAAAAAATTCAAAAAAATTAAAAAATTCAAAAAAATGAAGAAATCACCCGTAACACATCCTTAACACCGTTACTACCATATTAATATAATAAACTTAATTATTACGCATTTTTATAAATATGGAACTAATTGGGATACAAAAATCTTATACCTAATTAAGATTTTTGAAAAAAATATGAAGTTTTTAATTTTTTTAAACTTATTTCTCCTGAGCAAAACACGTATTTATCTTCACTATCGAAAACCTGGCACAGCAGTTGGTTTCCCAGTGTTCTCGATTCCTCCATGTCCTTGGTTCCCAAAACTGAGAAAAACGACGTCCCCGTCGTCGACATTGATAGCGACGGCGACGACGGCGTCACTGTAGCTTCGGCCATTAAAGACGAGTTGTCGCAGAAGATTCCATCGTCTCAAGTCGAGCTTGTGCAGCAAGAAACCCCTGTCTCCAGTTCCGCTCTTTCTGTCTCCGACGGCCGGTTTAGAAGTTTCTGGAAAGCCGGGGATTACGCTGTTGGTCCCTCTTCGAAGCCCACTGCCTTTCAAGGTTTTGCACATTGCCCTTTTTCACTTTAATTTTTTTCATTCCTCTAAAATTAATTTCATTACTCACACCGATCTCTTAGGTTATATTTTGACGAAGGTGTGAGGAGGGAAAAGGGTTGATAGAGTAACATGTGTGTATGATATTTTAAACATTGAATGGTTGATGATCGGAAAGTTACATGCTAACCTTTCGTACAAGGTTCTAAACTGTTATCGTGATTTTGTCGCAATTATTGTGGAAAATTGCAGACAAATGCAGCGGATGTGCCACAATTGCAGTCGCGGACACTCCATGAACATTGAAGTTGCGGCCAAAATTGCGGTCCTTGATAATTTTTTAAAACCTGGGTTTTTGCTTTATTTCTTTCATTTTGAGAAGTGTTTACCTGTATATGTTGTGAAGAGTCAAATAGAGAGATGTGGAAGAGACTAATCTCCGGACCTCTGTTGAGTGTTCATAACTGAATTAAAACATCCACGCTTGATGATATAACTGTAGAACGACCATAACAATAAAAACAACTTAAAAAGAAAAAGTTGCCATAGATTAAGGGTCATCTTATTCCTTCTTAATATTGTGATGGGTGAAGACTTTACTATTAAGTTATTGATTTAGGTTCAAAAGTTAACCCTTATTTCTCTTTATCCTCTAAAGCCTGCCATTCAGGCATACCCTTAACTGTTTCCCTCCAATTTCAGGTCACTTAGAGCATGCCCGGGTGCACCCCAAGTTTCTGCATTCTAATGCGACTTCCCATAAATGGGCTTTTGGAGGTGTGCTTTCTTTGTCTCTCTTGTATTTGAACAAATTTTGGGAGTTGGTTTGATTTGTAGAATAAATTCGTTGTTTGAAAAATTAAGATAAGAATTATTTTATTTTTGAAATCCTTTTGATTCAAATTTTTTTTATAGATTTGGTTTGATTTTAATTTTAATAATTTTGATATTTATTTTCTCTCTTATTAGTTTAACTCTCGTACATATTCCAAGTAAATGTATTAAAGCAAATTACTTCATTCAAATTGTTCCATGCATCAAATTTTGTATGCAAAATCCGTCCAATTTATAGTGCAAGTACACTCCAAAAATGTTACCTTTTTGGTCTGGTTTGTGTGTAAAATTTACTTCTATAGAATGACTAGGTAATTTTCTTGCTAACATACTACTTTTTTCCTGGTTTGGAATGTAATTGTCTTTTTCCCAAGATGCATATTGTGTCTTTTGTAGTTTTGTTTAGTTGGAATCTATGATGATGTGCAGATATGATATGTCTGATGCAACATTATGATTATTCTGAAGATATAGGATATATCATGTGTAAGAAACTTGTCTAGATAGATATAAAATTCATAAAACATAACTCATAAAATTGCAATTTGGAAAATCTAAATTAACATACTAAAGTAAAAATTTATACATCATTATCACCATTAATGATTTCCTATTGTGATTATCTACACTACACGTAGGAATCATATCAATCTCATTTTTTCTTGAAATCAACTGTGAAGAGCGACAATTTCCCTTCTTGGGTTCATCAAGGGACAATGCTTCTTGGTTTGTACATTATACACGTTTCTATGTCTCACATGTAGTTGTAGTGGACAGTTTTTTTTGGATACAAATGTATATATGCGAAGTATCTGAGGGTGTTGGTTTTGGATACTTGAAGCGAATTATAGGTTCAGTATAGGTTGGAATATAGTGGCAGTGGTTGGATCTTTCATGCAACTGCTGCAAGTTTCTACCACTCGTGAATTTGGTTGTTTGAGAAAGCTAGAGCCTGATGCAACTTGTGCTCTCAGGCTTTATGAAGCATTAACTGGGCAAATAGAAAACATTTGTAGACTCTTTTTTTAAGGATATGATATGTTTAAAGACTTGTTTCTTATTGAGTTTCCTTTTCAAATTGCTGTCTGTGTTTCTACAACTTAGGATGGTTTTATTAATAATAAAACTGATATGTTTCTAAGATAATTTTGGATAGCAAGGAGAGTGTTTGGAATATCTAACTGTTTATTTTAAATGTTGAATGAAGACTTATTGCTTTAAATATTTTTCATATATGATGGATTACTTGTTTATTCATAGTATATGCCTTTCTTAATTGGCAGCAATTGCTGAGCTTGTGGATAATGCTGTTGATGAGGTATGATTCCAGTAGAAAGTATTTTACTCTTTTCTAGGTAGTAAGATAATCAGTTAGTCAGTGTGACAAAAATATTGTTGAGGACTTTTAGCTTTATGATAAGCTACTATGGTTTAAATGCACTTTTGACTGAGTTTATATTATAGCATTTCAAAGTTGGTCGACTGACAAGGGTTAGTTCACCTGGTTGATGGGGATAAAAAATTGTATTCTCCATGTGCATGGGTTTGAAACCCCTTTTACTAGTATTCATGCTGGGTGTCAATTCCTCCTTGGGAAATCTTTGATGCCCAGGGTAGTTGAATAGCCTCCTTCGAAGAAGAAATTGTTGGAGTAGGATATTTAGGTAATCCTATGAGTGGGTTCTACCTTCTCCTTTCTGGTCCTATCCTACTATCCTATTTTCTTAGACATGCCTGTAGTACCCGGAGTCACTGTCTTGGATCACTATTTCTCAAATGAAAATATTTTAGTTTAAATGGAACCTATGTATTAGGTTTAAAAGGATCACGAATATTTTGAATTTGAATTAACAAATATTAGTCATATTTGTTTGGCTGTAGAACCTGAAAATCACTTGCATGCTTGCAAAACTTTCCTCCAAAAAAGTTCTGTCTATGAGGAACTACTAATAAGCTATTTGGGAATTGTTGTTATAGAACATGAGTATTACTGAATACTGAATTTTGCTCTGTACTTTAAGATTCAAAATGGTGCAACTTTTATAAAGATTGACAAGTTTGATGTCAAGAAGGATAATTCACCAGCATTATGTTTCCTAGGTATGCTATCCAATTCCAAACATGCATTTTATTTACTGTGTAATTTTTTTTTTTGTTTGATGTTAGTTATTCTCAACAAAGTTTTAATACCGCACTTGTTTCCTATGCAGATGATGGTGGTGGAATGGACCCTAGCTCAATTCGAAAATGCATGAGCTTGGGTTATTCATCAAAGAAGTCAAAGACAACAATTGGACAATGTATCTGAAATTATTTTATTCATTTTTTTAACTTTTTCTGCACTTGACTTAAAGAACTCTACTCATGTTAATATTTGCATAAACATTTATATCCCTTTCAAAAGGTGTTCAATTTGTTTTCTATTTAATTTTTTTTTTGATACATGCACTATGTTATATTTCTAGGGCGAGAACAATGAGAATGGAAATATTTAAATAGGGACTCAAACTAAGCAAATTTTATCCCTTTCGCAATTTTCTTTCATTTAAATCCCCAATATTCTCATTTTCCAAGAACCTTCATAAATTGAACATGGTTTAAACCTTTTTGTGCCCATAACTCCCAAAGAAAAACATAAAATTTACACCCAAAATAAAATAAAAACTCAAAATTTCACTCTCCAAACCTTAGTCATACATCCTACAAAATCCTGGATTAATCCTAATTCAATATCACAAACCGTTTTGTAAGGTAAAGTTTGCACCTCACTTTTATATATATATATATATTATAATTTAACATTATTTCTAATCGATGTGAGATCTCTAACAAACTACCTCATACTGAAGTTTAGTCATCTCAGGTGTGAGAATAGATATTTATGGGTGGTTTGACAGTGGTCTAATAGCAGTTGACAATATACCTATCAAATCTTGTCTGAATAGGCTCTCATGCAATCTCAAGTTTAGAAGGAATGATATTCTACTTTATTGTATCAATTATGAGATCGTTGGACTTATTAATACATGAACCTGTTGGTTACTTTAGGAAACTGTTGGTTACTTATCATATAGAGCCTTTCTTAGCTTGCAAACAGTTCCTGTAATGCGTCCCCCCTGACAATCACAGGGTCATTGAAAACAGTCAATGACTGAGTTTGTCTCTTGGGTAACATAAGCAAATCGGTAAGAATTAGCAAATTGGTCACATGCAGGCACATTATTGACCACTAAGGAACATTTGAGAACCTTTCAATTCTGAAGAAAAAGATTTTCAATTCTGCATATTTTGTCCTAGAGTGCAGACTTGATTATGGTTCAAAGCAACTATGCTTTGATTGCCACGGTAAGGGCCTGGTATGGCACAATTGCTCTTCAGTTCGTAAAGTATAGATTGGATCCAGAGAATCTCAGAGGCTGTAATGGCAAGGGTTTAGTATTTTGCTTGTGCATTTGACCTTGCGACCAGAAAGAGACCATATTGGCACCAAAAGCACCAGAAGTAGGCCTTCTGTCATCAATATCGAAGGTCCTATCTGCTTCACATGATTCAGAGAGATTGTCTTCGTTAGGAGTAAATGCAGTTTGTAGATAGAAACCATGAGAAATAGTTATTTTTGAGTAGTGAAATATCTGTTTAACAGATCACACATACTTTAAACAAATGCAAACTGGACTAGTGTTTTAGTGAGCCTTCTATACCATGCCTAAGGAGTTTGTTTCAAACTATAAATAGCTTTCAAATGCTTGACTTGACAAAGTGAGCGCCTAGTCAACTTTAGTATTGGAAGCTGTTAGACAATGTGATGAAGTAGAGTATTGTTAGAGCTGATAATAGTTGGGCGGAGGGAGAACTGGCTGGTAGATCATAAATAGTGGTAGCAGTGTGCCCAAAATTGAAGCACATTAACATTGAATAGATGACCGATCATCATGTTTGTGTCGAGGGCCATAACAACCACTATGACCTTTGAGAACATCTATAGTTATAGTGATTGCATGAAGATTGGTCAGGAAGCTTGATTTACAGATTCACCCTGTGAGTGGCAAGAAGATTGAGTAGTGGCTTCATTGACATTAATTACGGTTTTTTCTAATGACTTCTTGTTCTTTTTGAGTTGCAATTCTTGGGTAAGAATCAAAAGCTTAAACTTTCTCAACCTACAATGATCTAGTTTACTCAACTATAGAAATTGCGGGATCATATTCTTTAGGAAGACCTTCAAGAATTATATGCATCTATTCTTGATATGAAATAGGATCAACAACCACATAACAAGCATCGATGAAAGCCTTTATGGAAAAAATTTAGTAAAATATCAACCTTCAAGAGAAGTGTTGAAAAGCTTCAATCTCACATGTTGCACCTTCTCATAGATGTTGAAAGTGAGCATGAAATTTCTTTGAAATTTAGTATGCATGTTTACACCCTAGAATGTGTGAGAGAATTGTGGTAGAGGGTGAAATTATAACCAAGAGATCAATAATTGATTCTGCAACTCCTAGGGAAGGAATTCAGGATTCACTTCATTGAGATCACAACTATTAGCAATGAGTAACTTCGGTGGAATTTGTTAGGCTTCAAGATAATGGTGAAGTCTTTGAGCTTTGATATCTGGTTTGACCAGCTGTCTCTGTGAAAGAAAACTTTTGCCCTCAAGTTTCTTTATGGTTTGATGAGAGAAAGTAACCAGAACAGAAGTGGGGGAGGACTAGGTGATGGTGGAGGACTCTTGGAAGCCATGGATGTGGGTTCTTAGGCTCTTGATAGAAATAACAGATTGGGGTCACAACTTAACTAATCTATAACAGATTGACAGATGTACTAAAGAAACTAAATGTAAACTAAAAATAAAGAGAAAGAGATAAGATTTAAGAGAACTGAAAATTATGTTTTTCATTACATTGGAATGAGATACAACCATCTATATTCATACAAATTACAGTGGCTTCCTGAGGAAGCTAAAAAAACCAAGCCAGCATACAGATCTATGTAACTAACTGATGATTCGGGGTTAATGACTATAGCAGAAACTAACTAATGGACCGCTCAGCCTAAAACTGACTGTCCAACATAGAAACTGATGGCTCTGCATAACAGACAATTAAACACTTGACTGCTTAGCCTAACAAACAATTGAACTCTAGACTGCTCAGCAGAACTGACCCATGAGGCACTGACTCTAACATGAACACTAGACACAGACCAATACTGACGTCTAAACATGGCTTGGCTCCAAAATATGGGGCATGAGGACACTGCTTCTATATGTATGTGTATGTGTATATATATATATATATATATATATATATATATATATATATATAAATCAACATAACAAAAATCTCAATTGTGAATTAAGATTTGTATAGTTCACATTCTAAAATCAAAATTGTTAAGCTTTATATAGTTTTCATATAATAAAGAGCCCTCAAAGATAAACTAAAAATATATTTGTTAATAGTTAAAACAACTAGCTAAATCGTAGGAACTATTTTTATATATATTTTATAATAGGAGTGTCTATGAAGTGTTTAACCAATAATTGGTGTCGTCCCACTCCACTTGTTTGGGAGGTGTCTAAACTGTGTTGAAAAGTATTTAAGCTGACAAAAGATATTCATTAATTACAACACATTTCAGTAGTAATTAACCAATTGTTTTGGGGTGAATGTTGCTAGTTTTGATGCACTTTAATTGTTTATTTGTAAGTAACATCTTGTTTTATGCTAGATGGCAATGGATTCAAGACTAGTACCATGAGACTGGGTGCTGATGTTATCGTTTTCAGTAGGGCAAGGCATTTGGGGTACACATTTTTAATTGGTTTATTTTATTCTATTTTAACTTTCTTAAATTTTCTGTTTTTCTTGTTGAATTTTTCTTTGGCCCCTTGGATGTTAACTATGAAAATAGGGAAAACTAGTTATAGGATTAATCATCCTTGTGTAGAAAATATACATAGGGTAATATATTTAGAATGAAAAATAATACAGGAAATTCGGGCTAGCTTGAATATACATAATATTGTAACAAACATAAGATATTGTAAGTAACAATATCTAACACTCCTCTTCAAGCTGGTGCATATAAACTGTATGTACTAAGCTTGTTACAAATATAATCAATTTTAGGTCCTCGTAAAGACTTGGTGAAAAAATCTACTAAATAATCACTTGAGTTAACAAACTTAGTCTTAATGTCTGTAGATATAATCTTTTCTTAAATAAAATTACAATCAATCTTAATGTGCTTGGTCCTTTCATGAAAAACAAGATTTGAGCTAATATGAAGAGCAACCTGATTGTCATATATAGGTGTCATTTGAGTGACATTTCAAAATTGTAACCCTATAAGTAATTGTTTAAGTTAACCAAGTTCACACGTGGTCGAGATCATAACTCTATATTTTACTTCTGCACTAGATCTTACCACAACATTTTTGTTTCTTGCTCTTCCAAGAAATCAAATTACCTCCAATATTAGGAGGTAGATCTTCTATCAGAAAGTGACTCTGCTCAATCAGCATTTGAATAGCATTGATTTCATCAAGCATGACCTAACATCAACCAGGATGGGCTAAGAAATCACCTACGGATTTTGGAATTGACACAGTAGAAATATATGAAAGGTAGGTATAAAAAGATGGAGATAATCTATGGTAACTCAATGTAGCGTAATGAGGAGATGGAGATAATCTATGGTAACTCCATCTTTATTTTCCTCTATGTATGTTAAAGTATCCAAAACCGTGTGTTTTTGAGATAATATGGATGCTTTATTTATATTGAGAAAAAGAAATCAATACAATAAATAAAGGAGATTTGATATCTTCTAAACACAAAGATATGACACAAAAGTAAATATATGATACAAAAGTAAATAAAAGTATTTCCAAAAATTACATATATATACACATACACACATAATCTTAATGTTTTTTATGATATAGGATCAACTCCTCCTATACTTTTAACACTCCTCCTTAACCTGGAGCATATAGGTCATATATGCCTAGCTTGTTGCAAATTTAATCGATCCTTGGTCCTCTTAGAGATTTGGTGAGTTTGTCAATTGTTCATTAGAGTTGACAAGTCTAGCGTTTCAATGTTTGGTCCTCTTATGAAAGACAGGATTAGAGACAATGTATAATGCCTGTTTGGTTGTCACATACAAGGTGCATTTGGGATCTTTCTTCAAATAAGTTATTCGAGGATTTGCTTTAGCCATATGAGCTCACAAGTGACTAATATCATGATCTTGTATTTTGCTTCTGCACTTGATCTTGCCATCATAGTTAGTTTCATCTCCATGATATTAAATTATCTCCAACAAGAACACAATACCTTGAAGTGGAGTGTCTATGGTGACCCAACCTAGTCAGCATTGAAATACCCTACAATTTGAGTATTTCCCTTATCTTCATAAGTGAGGCCTTTTCCAAGAGCCTTCTTTACATTCTAGGATTCATAGAACTGCATCCCAATGGCCTGAACAGGGAGAGTTTAAAAATTGACTTGCTCATTGCATAGGTGATGTCTGTATTGGTCACAATGAGGTAATTTAACTTACCAGCTAACCTTCTGTGTATCTCCCGTAATCAAAATAAGGTTCTTCATGGTCAGGTATACGTTTGACACTTAGATCGATTGGTGTGCCTACAAACTTAACATATATCATCCTTTTTATTTTAGAATTTTAGGAGTATATTTTGAGATATGACCAAGATCTTTTGTTTGGAACTTTTGAGCAAACTATTGTTTTAGTTGTATAATACCTTCCTTATCACTACCTTTGATAAGGTGACGTCCACATATACATTGAGTTAGATACATTCTCAGGGAGAATGATAAAAGGACAAAGACTGATCAACATCTCTTTGAGGGTCATTCCAAACCGTTGGATGATAGTCCAAAACCACCCATGCATAGGGTGATTGCTTGAGGTTATATGGGGACCTGTGCAGGTGACATACCCCTATTAGATGACTCCGCCTGAGCAATAAACTTAGGAGTTTGTTTCATGTATATTTCTTCATCAAGGTCACCATGTAGAAAATGTGGTTTTGATTTCAATTTGAAACATAGTCTAATGTCGAATAATTACAATGGAAAAGAAAAATCAAATAAATATCATTTTGGCAATAGGAAAGGGTCACTATAATCTTGGCCTTTGATTTGCGTCCAGCCTTTGCAACCGGTTGAGTTTTATAGTAATCAATGTTGCTATCATGTCTTGTTTTTAGAGTATACAACCATTGACACTGAGCAATTGATTTGCCAATTGGAAGAGGAACAAATTCCCAAGAACCACTACTTTCAAGAGCACACATATTGCTTATAGACACTCTGAGTGTGATAAAACTTCACCAAGAGACTTAAGAGCATGAGTAGATGATAATAAGGACAAACAAGTATATTGTATTGGAGAAAGCCTATGATAACATTTGTTCGTATAATGAGGAGAAGGATTACGGATAGAATGTACCTTTTCGAAAAGCAATAGGCGAATCATTTTTAGATGGGACAAAATTTGGTACAAGAGATGGCTTCGAGGAAGTTTACGGCATGACCTCCACCATATCATTATCTGTCAAAGATGGATCTTGTGTACTAGAATAGCTATTGGTCGTAGATGATGTTGATATACCTGAAGTGATGTAGGAGAAATGCCTGGTGTTGATATATTCGAAGCAATGCAGGAGAAATGTCTGTTCTAGTTTTCTGCATTTACCATGGTGTTGATATATTTTGTGTTTGGAATAATATAAAAATAAAAATGATCATATTTAAATGAGACTAAAAGGAAAAAAATGACTAAGAAAATTGTGATTGCTATATATATTAGTGGAATGTTATATTTGTGGCTATTTTAGGAATAAGGGGGTAGTGTGGGGATCTTGGGACATGTTATCTTATTTAGCATGGGTAATAAAGTCTTCTATTAGATCAAGGTTTAACCCAAAAAGGCAATGCTCATAAAACAGGATTATTAGTTCTACACCAATGAGCGACAGTGCTGACTTCTAAGTACTCTGCGGACACATGTTAAATGTATCTAAATGTATTCGTGTCAAATATGTCTTTTACACATATACGCTTTCCTGATGAACATTTTGGTTCATCAGAGTTGATACTATATTTTCTATCCTGACCTTGTCCTTTTGGGTTTCATATGCACAGTTCTTCATTTTCTGGAGTTACATTTGTAACTTTTAATCTTGGATAAGATTTTGTTCTTTTAATTTCTAAAACTTTTAATTTTTCAGCCGGGCAACACAAAGTGTGGGTTTACTATCCTATACCTTTTTGCGGAGAACTGGGCAAGATGATGTAGTTGTTCCAATGGTGATATTTCCTTCCTCTAATGTTTAAATACGTAATATAAAATGTTTTCTGCTTTCGTTTATTTAGTTTCCTTTTCCTTGCAGATAGATTTTGACACATCTGGCCATTGGCCTGAGCCAATTGTATATAGCTCACAGGATGAATGGACAGCGAACTTGAAAACAATTCTTGATTGGTCTCCTTTCACATCAAAGGAGGAGCTCATGCTTCAGGTTCATTGCAATTGATTGTATCTTGACAAAAAAATATTATTTGGAAATGATCATAAGTAAATATTTTTGTATACAGTTATTTTGATTTTGGGTAATATTTTGTTGTTTGCCTGTAGAAAATAGCTTATCCTTGGGTAATTTTTCCAGATTCATTGTCTATATTATGAACACATTATGACTGCTGTGCAACTTTTCTTTTGATGAGAAAGCATCATAAGATGCAGAAATTACAATGGAGTGTCCGAAGTCATTTGGAGAAAGAATAGTCAAAGACAAAACAGCTAAGAAAAAGAAAACATGAATGACAGAGCTTTTGATAGGTCTGTTAGTTGAGAGACTTGTTTACTAAAATAGGGCATGAGCGTAAAAATAAGAAGAGGGGTTGAAGAGGAGTTAGTATGGTTGCTAGGGAGAGTATTAAATCTCTTGAATATCTTGGGAATTTCTGCACTCTTTTTGTTGATCAGTCTCTATACATTTTTTTTTGTAATAAAGAAACAGTTTATATCTGCTTCCCAATCTGTCATCTTAGCTGTCAGGGAATCCCCTTAATACATTGTATTCTTTTTACCAAATATAAACTGAAATGTCTGATGTCATCTCAAATAAATTTTCATGCCATCAAAATCTCATTAATTATGTTCCAAGTTTATGCAAATTCAATTTTAAATTCCACATTGCTGCAAGACTTAAATTTCTACGGAAACCACTTGCAACTTTGTTATACGTTCTAAAATTTGGCACTAAGTGTGTTAGTTAGTTGGGGAAATTCGTATTTGAGCATGCCCTTGAGGTTTGTAGAAGTTGAAGTTAAAGGTTAAAAGCAGATATTTTGTTTTCTCAATTTAAGTAGAGGATTAATTTTACCCTTACCATTTCTATGTCTACATACTTTCTTAACATTTTCTATTTTGCTGACATCAATTCTAGCTACTATCCAAAACACTAGCATGTAAACAACTTCCTTTTAATGGTTGTGATTATAAATTGAATGTATTGTAGAGAGCCATTGGAGACTCTTCTTTCATTTTAAGAAGTTGATGCATTGTAGACTCCTTTCATTGACCAGTTTGTTTTACACTTTTCAGTTTGATGATATAGGATCACATGGAACCAAAGTTTTAATATACAATTTGTGGTTGAATGATGAAGGGATATATGAACTGACTTTTGATGATGATATGGAGGTATGTTGTATTTCTTCACTGCTATATTAACTTTATTCATTTGCAGGTTCGTTTTGGAAATGCATTTTGAGATATTCTTTATTGGTAGAGGACATATTCAGATATATGTTGGTGAGTATTTGTTGAAATTACAAAGTTTGAGTAGGACAAATGTGTTTCAAGATAAAAGTAGGTGATGAAGGCATATATTGACAGCATTATGTTGTGACAATATGAATTAGAAAATTATTTGTGATTCCATGTTTTCTTGAGAAATTGTTAAATTGTACTATGTAAGTGGGGACAAACCTCATCTCGTAAGATCTTTTAGGTTTAAGTTAGACCTAAATCTTGTATTGAGTTAGGAGAAAATGTTTTCATAAGCTACAATAGGATATTGTAATTATTACAAGTGTGCTGTTGTCTGATATTAGAGATCTCTTTGTAATCATTACATTAGGGATAAAGTTCTCTATATATGGATGTTTATGTACTATTTCATTAAATAAATTCAATAAAATCTTTTTCTCACATATAGTTTAATCTTTTTTAAACTTGGTATTAGAGCTCTCGATCTTCAGAAAGGTTTGCTTTCTCATTTTTTTCATTGATGTCTTAGTTGTGGATTCCGTTATTCTTTGGGTTGCCTAAAGTGCACCAATTACCTTTGTTTATTAGGTTTGCATGAAGTGCACCCAATTGGTGTTTCATGGCCACCATCTATGGCATTGTCATTTTCATTGTTGTTGCCCTCATCGCCACTGTTGTCTTCAAAGCCTCCAGTCTTAATGTGATCATGTTAGCAAATTTGTTGTCCTCTAATCGTCTAACTCTTGGAATTATCTCACCTTCAGAGCAGTCATCAATTTTGTGTCTTGCTTCCCTGAAGTAGACCTAAGGTGGATGTTCTAGACCTTCCTGTGTTGTCCTTTTGCCTTGGGTCGCATGTCTCCATTGAAATACCACTACTCGCAACATTGTTCCATTTTTTGACTTATCACTATTTTTTAAAGCCTTAGGAATCTCTTGTTTTGGCATGGTCTCTTCACTAGGTAATGTTGATCTTCCATGTTTGCCAGACGGTAGTTGTCTTAACGATTGAAATTATCTCCTATGGGCTATGTTAGATATTGTTTGATATTATTAAGATATTGTTAGATATTGTTAATCATAATATCAAACAATATCTTCTATTTACTTTATTTATTTTTAGTTACTCTTTTTAATTGTACCTCTCTCTATTATAAATAGATTACCTTATGTGTGGTTTATACACAAGGGAGATTAATCTCAAACCCTATTTTCTTTATTCTCAACATGGTATCTTTAAATAAAAGCCCATTCTAGCGAGATTTCTTTGACATTCTGTTCCACCCGCTATCGGGCTGCTAACAGACCACCCATTGATTCCTAGTCCCACACACGAGATGTATATACCTCGGCGTGAGGGGGTGTGTTGGAAGTTCCACATTGACTAAAGATAAGGCAATTTCATAATATATAAATGAGATGCAAACCTCACCTTACAAGCTGGTTTTGTGGGGTTGAGTTAGGCTTAAAGCCCACTTCTAACATGGTATCCGAGCTTAAGGTATTCTTTTGGCATTTTTTTTTCGTCGCCCCTGTCGCTGCAATCGCTGCCACCATCATCATCGCCGCTGTCGCCGGAGTGTCAGTTCCGACCGGCGGCCACACGGTTCTGATTGCCCTGGCCAAGCGACCTCAACGCCGCCAAAATCGTCGCCATCAGAGTAGCGACGCTCCCTCACGTGCTGTTTGACGTCGCCTCTCCTCTCGTTTTGCCGCCGCACGTGGCAGCGCGACATCCACTGTCTCCGGCAACAATCACTATGCCGGAATTGTCTCATTCTGCTCTTTCTGGATCTGGTGTTGTTGATTCAATCGGACCTCTTTGGTATTTTAGGGTTTTTTTCTCTCTCTTCCCTTCCTCCATGGCATCTTCCGCTGCCTCTTTCAGTTCTGAAATTTCTTCTGGTGTGTTTGACTCGTCCATCTACACTAAATGTACACTTATCCATTGAGAAGTTAATTGGCCCTAATTATGCCACATGGTCATCAGACGTCCGATTATGACTTAAGAGTCAGAGGTATCTTGATCATCTTGCCTCAAAAGCAGCTACTCTCACTCCTACTAAGGACGATTGTTGGGAAACCATTGATGCTCAATTATGTGTGGTTCTCAAGGGTACTCTTGATCCTTCGTTAAAGCAACTTTTTCGTTCCTACAAAACATGTGCTCAAATATGGGAGCATGCCAAGTTATTATACACCAATGATACTCAACGTCTCTATGGTGTTTGTTCTAAATTTGCAGATCTTATTTCCTCTAAACATCAAGACTCTATGATTGATTATATGGGAAAAATTCATGCTCTTTTTCATGAGTTCAATAAGTTATTGTCTCCTTCCTCGACCCTTCAATAAGTTATTGTCTCCTTCCTCGACCCTGCGTTGGCACCTCACTATGATGACCGGACTCGCCTTCGCAAACAGGGAAAAGGGCGTCCTAAGTGTGAACATTGTGGCAAGCTCGTTCACAAGATTGACAAGTGTTATGCATTACAAGAGTGTGAACATTGTGGCAAGCCAGGTCACAAGATTGACGGGTGTTATGCATTGTATGGTCGTCCTCCTTGCTTTGCTGTAGCTGTTCAGACCAACCTTTCCCCACCTTCGTCTACTGAGATCCGCCTTTTGTTTCATCCGATACATCTGCTATATTCAACAAATTTCTCAAATGGTATAAGGATCAACAGTCTTCTAATTCCACTGCATTTGTCGCTCACACATGTACATCTTTTGTTGGTCTGACTCGATCTTCTTCTTTTGATTCTTGGGTTTTTGATTCAGGAGCCACTGATCATATTACTGGTAACAAATCTTTGTTCTCTTCTTTATCCTCCTAATCCTTTACCTTCTGTTACACTGACTGATGGTTCTAGAGTCTTATCTCATGGTGTTGGCACTGTTAAACTATTGATAATGTTCTTTGTGTCCTTGGGTCTCCTTTTAACCTGTTGTCCATAAGTCGTCTAACTCTCTCTTGATTGTGTTGTTTCTTTTATGAACAATTCTGTGTGTTTACAGGACCGGAGTTTGAAATAGGTGATTGGCACAGGATGTGAGTCTCATGGTCTTTATTATCTTCGTCCCTCTACACACGGTGCACTTATGGAGTCTCCCTCTCTTCATGCTCAGTTAGGTCATCCAAGCCTTGCTACGTTACCGCAGTTTGTCCCTGCCTTGTCCAAGTTATCTCGTTTGGGTGTGAGTCGTGTCAATTAGGCAAGCATAGTTGTAATTCCTTTCCTCGTAGTGTCACACATGATGCTTTGTCCCCTTTTGCCTTGGTTCACTTTGACATTTGGGGTCCTAGCCGCGTTAAGTCTACTTTAGGTTTTCAATACTTTGTTACTTTCATTGATGATTATTCAAGATCTACTTGGTTATTTTTAATGAAACATTGTTCGGAATTATTTCATATCTTTCAATATTTTTTTAATGAAATTAAAACTCAGTTTGGTGTTTCTATTAGAGTTTTGCGTAGTGATAATGGTCATGAATATCTTTCTCATTCTTTTAAACAATTTATGGCTTCTCACGGTATTCTGCATCAAACTTTTTGTGTTTATATCCCTCAACAAAATGGTGTAGCTGAACGTAAAAATAGACATTTTATTGAAACAACTCGCACTCTTTTATTTCATGGAGAGGTTCTCGAACATTTTTGAGGTGATGCTATTCTTACTGCCTGTTATCTCATTAGTCGCATGCCTTCTTTGGTTTTAAAGAATAACACACCTCATTTCATTTTATTTCCTCATGAACATCTTCATCCCTTACCTCTAAGAGTTTTCGGGTCTATATGTTTTGTTCATAATTTCAGTCCTAGTCTTGACAAGTTTTCTCCTAGATCACATAAGTGTGTTTTCTTAGGGTTTACAAGATCACAGATACAAATGTTTTTCTCCTATTCTTAACCTTTATTTTGAGTCTGCAGATGTCACCTTTGATGAGTTCTCCCTTTATTTTAAAAGTTAATCTTCACCTCTAACTCCATACAATCCTGACAACTCTCCTAGTATCTTTAATGTTCCTATTGTTTGTGACCCTCTTACTGTGTCTTCTTTACCATCGGTTCCTGCTCCATAGTCAGCTTATCCTCCACCACCTCTTCAGGTTTATAGTTCCCGAAACCCGTCACAACCACCACCATGTGACTCCACTCAAGTGCCAACTACTCTGTTTCCTCCGGCTCTGACATCTGAGTTTGACCTTCCCATTGCCCTCCGAAAAGGTATGCGTTCTATCCATAATCCCTCTCTCCATTATATTGCTTTGAGTTATCATCGATTGTCATTACCTTTTATACATGTCTTTCCTCTTTTTCTTTTGTGACCCTTCTAAAAACTGTTCGTGAAGCTTTAACCCATTTTGGTTGGCGTCAGGCCATGACAGATGAACTAAGTGCTCTTCATAACAGTGGAACTTGGGAACGGGTCCCTGAGTAATCTGTTGTTCGTTGTAGGTGGGTGTTTGCAATCAAAGTTGGACCTGGTGGTACTATTGATCACCTCAAAGCTCGTCTTGTGGCCAAAGATTATACTCAAATTCTTGGGTTGGATTATGGAGATACCTTTTCCCCCGAGGCAAAAATGGCTTTTGTTCGTTTATTTATTACCATGGCTGCTCTTCAACAATGACCTCTTTATCAACTGGATGTTAAAAATGCTTTCCTCAATGGTGATTTGCAAGAAGAAATCTATATGGAGCAACCTCCTGGGTTTGTTGCTTAGGGGGAGTCTTTTGGGATGGTATGTCGTCTTCGCAAATCTCTATATGGCCTAAAACAATCTCTTAAGGCCTGGTTCGGAAAGTTTAACAATGTTGTTCAGCAATTTAGTATGACTCTGTGTGAAGCAGATCATTCTGTCTTTTATCAACACTCGAGTGCTGGATGTGTTTACTTGATAGTATATGTTGATGACATCGTTCTCACATGGAGTAACAACCATGGCATCTCTCAATTGAAACAACATCTCTGTCACCATTTTCAAACCAAAGATCTTTGCAAACTCAAATATTTATTGAGTATTGAGGTGACACAGTCCAATGATGGTATTGTTATATCTCAGAAAAAGTATGCCATGGATATGATGGAGGAAACTGGGTTGGTGAGTTCAAAGTCTGTTGATACATCCATGGATCCCAATACTGAACTTCTACCAAATCAGGGGGAGCCTATATATGATCCTGAGCAGTATAGAAGATTGGTTGGGAAATTGAATTATCTTACCGTTACTCGTCCTGACATTTCCTTTGCAGTCAGTTTGGTAAGCCAATTTCTTAATTCCCCATTTGAAGATCATTGGAATGCAGTCATTCGTATCTTGAAGTATATTAAAAGATCCCCTGGAAAAAGATTGTTATATAGTTCTAATAACCATACAAGAGTTGTCTACTATTCCGATGCCGATTGGGCAGGATCTCCTTCTGATAGAAGATCTACATTAGGGTAATTGTGTCTCCATTGGTAGTAACTTGATCTCGTGGAAAAGTAAGAAACAGAGTGTTGTAGTAAGATCCAGTGAGAAGCAAAATATAGAGCTATGGCCTCAGGTGCCTGTGAACTTGTTTGACTCAAGCAATTGCTTAGAGAGTTACAATTTGGAGATGTTACTCAAATGATACTTGTGTGTGACAATCAGATTGCTCTTCATATTAGCTCTAATCCTGTCTTTCATGAGAGGACCAAACACATTGAGATTGATTGTCATTTCATTCGGGAAAAGATCATGTCTGGAGACATCAAGACCGAGTTTGTTAACTCAAGTGATCAATTAGTAAATATTTTTACTAAGTCTTTACGGGGGCCGAGAATTGATTATATTTGTAACAAGCTTGACACATATGATTTGTACGCTCCAGCTTGAGGGGGAGTGTTAGATATTGTTTAGATATTGATTTGATTTTATTAAGATATTATTAATCACAATATCAAACAATGTCTTCTATTTATTCTATTTATTTTCAGTTACTCTTTTTAATTGTACCTCTATTATAAATAGATTACCCTATGTATGGTGTATATACAAGGGAGATTAATCTCAAACCCTATTTTCTTTATTCTCAACAGGCTCAATTGTTTAGACGCGCATTGAAGGTGTTAGTATACTATAGTTGACTATAGTTTACTTGTATAGTTTTTCTTTGCATTGTACAACTATAGGTTTCTTATTCTTGTACAACTCTTTCTTTTTATGTACAACTGCCACTTTCTGATACACTTAACAGAAAACTACTTCTATAAATAGACAATGTACATACGATTCAAAGAGTGTGATGATAATAAAAACAGTTAATTGTTCATTTTCTCTCTTTGTTCACGTTATTTAAGATGGTATCTAGTGCATTTTTTTTTTCCACCGATCTAGCTTCTTCAAGTTTTTCACTGGAGAATCGATGCAATTTTCCAATTCACCACTGTTCTCAGATTGTGCGTTTGCCTTGTGCTTCGTTCTCAATTCAGTTTACAATCGGTCAATTGTTCCAGTTTTGATCTGCGATGGGTCCAACTCTATTAATTGAAGATTTTAATTGGTTAATTGTCTTCATTCTCAGTTAATTCAAGGTTTAATTGGTGATTTGTCTCAGATCTGGTTTGTCAACCTTCCTCTTCTTTTTAATTGGTGAATTGCTAGTCGTTCAGCTTATTTTTCTATGCTCAATTGTGCTTGTAGTCGCGGTTTGTTGTGTGCTTGTACTTTACGAAGTTCGTAATGCTTAATCGAGTCTTACTTTTGTTGTACATGGTCATTTTGGCTAGTTCTTTTTCACTTCAGCGTTTTGCTTCTTCGCTTAGCTGTTTTTTTGCTGGGACTCACTATCTTCTAATTCATTTCCTACATCCATTGTTGAAAAATTGGGTGACTCTAACAACCTACATTGGTGCCAATACATTGGACCAGTAGTTAAGTTGCATAAGTTGCAACACTTTGTTGTTAATCCAGTGGTTCCACCTAGATATTTTAATGAACTTGACGTGCTAATGTCATCGTTAATCCTGACTGAGGCCCGAGAGGTTCAAGATCAAACTTTGCTAGTATGGCTTCAATCTAATCCAAATCGGTTTAATCTCATGTTCTTGGCTGTACTCGTTCCTATGAAGTTTGGGAGAAGATCCATTTAGTCTTCAAACTGAGTCTCGTGCTAGACAGCTTCGTACTGCTATGCTGCTATGCGAGTTGTCAAACTTGATTCCAAATCCATTGAAGTCTACTTACTGAAAATAAAAAATTATGTTGATGACTTGTTGGAGGTGGAGTTCCTGTTCGACATGAAGAACTCTAGATGCTATTCTGGAAGGACTTCCATCAAATTATGCTCCTTTTGTGTCTGTAATTGAAAGCAAGAAAAACACAATGTATACATGATTTACAAGATTCTGGAAGGATTTACAACTTTTTTTTCACAACCCAACAAACAAAGAACACAATATATACAGGATCTAGAAAGATGTATTTCTTATGTAATTTCAACTTGTTATCTTTGTTCAGCTTCTAAAAAGTTGGCGGTTGCTTCTATATAAGGTAGACTTGGATCTTGCAATGTCTTTGTGTAGGGAATTCAAGTTGTATCTTCCATCTTTATGATAATGAATGCTTGCTTTGAAAAGATTTAATTTGATCTCCTCAACGTTCATATTTTTGGATTTGCTAAAGAAAACAATTCAAACAATATATGCAACTATAAGAATTAAGCGTAATTAATCATAGTTAAACATGAACGCATAAGATTATTTGTTTCCTAAAGAGTTTGATAATAGAGACATTGGATTTCTAATACCAATTTAATCCTGGATAAACTAGCCGTTTGAGATTAATTTTAACTTAGTCTATAAAGCATTTATCATTACAACGTGATTGATTTTATTAGATCTTAATTTGATAAGTCAGATGTCATCTGTTATAGTGTTAGACAAGGTCCTATAGTTCGTCTAATATGTGAGAAAAACATACTTGTTAAAAGACCTTCAATTGAAATAACACACATGTTAGAAAAATCGTATGTAATGATTTCATATTACTATATAATTGTCATATGGGGTTCAATAGATCGTCTGATCTTAACAACTTGATTATATTATGAAGTAATGATCTTTTTTGTTCCCTATCTTCAACATTTTCTGCTACAAGTTAATTCCCTATGTCAATTCTTACAAATTGGTGGTACGAATTACCAACTACCATATTTGGCCAATTGATCTTAACAACTTGATTATTTTATGAAGTAATGATTTTTTTTGTTCCCTATCTTGAACATTTTCTGCTACAACTTAATTCCCTATGTTAATTGTTACAAATTGGTGGTACGAATTACCAACTACCATATTTGGCCAATTTTTCTTGTGCAATCACAAGTCTTGCTGTTGAAATAATTTGTGCTACTGACATATCTTTTATGGTGTATCTTGCTAGACGCTGTTTCTATAACTTTTCAATTACTTGACATCGTTGATCATTTTGATAGCAGTTATAATCATCTTTGATCTTTTGCATAGGATATTATGCTGAGAGATGAGGCCAGCCATGGGGCTGAGAAAAAATTGAACAAAAAAACTGTTCTGCTTCAGTCTCATATTTCTTACCGCCTTCGTTATTCTTTACGGGTAATACTTGAGACTTCAGTTGTATTTATTGGTGTTGCTTTCCTTTTTTTGTTGTGTATTCTGATTGACACTTCAAATGTTTCAGGCATATGTTTCCATGTTGTACCTCAGAAAATTCTCCAACTTCAAAATCATACTAAGGGGTAAACTTGTGGATCAGTACAACATAGCAGATAACTTGATACATTCAAAAGTAATTCCGTATAGGCCTCAGCTAGCCATTGCATCAAATGAGGTAGGATCCATGATATGGAGTATGAATTCAAAATTGGTTAAAGCAATATGGCACCACCATGAAACTTGCTACATATTCCTCACAGTAGAAATATACTTGAATTAGATGTCTTCTTGATATGAAGCCTGTTTGTGAGGTTGTTATGCTCCAAAAGTTAAATAAAAAACTTTTATTGTTTGTAAAATTTGCAATCTTTTTTTGTGATAATAGTTTTCATAATTTTTTCTTTATAAACCTCCTAATACTATAGTATGCAAGAAAAGGATGAACAAAAGAAACACAATCTCTCACATTGGTAAGGTGGGTAAGACTGGAATTTTGGAGAATATTTGTAGTTTCATACATGAGTGGAGCATAATGGTTTGATAAGTCGATAGAGAGAAGGGTGAAGGGATTTGGTGATTGGGTGGATAGACCCTTGAAGACCTGCATTATCCTTTTTTATTCATTTCTTGATTGTATCTTTTTCTTTCTTCTACTGTTTTTTTTTTTTTTTTTTTTTTTTTTTTTTTTAAAAAAAAGGTTTTTTTTTTTTTTTTTTTTTTTTTTTTATTTTTTATTTTTTTTTTTATTTTTTTTTTATTTTTTATTTTTTTTTTTTTTTTTTTTTTTTCATGAGTATCAGAAAAAGGGATATTATCAGTGTTTTCCAACTAGTACCATTTCAGTTATCTTTATCACTACTCATGAGCATTTGACTAAGATATTTTAGTTTTTTAGATTTTCAAATTAATGAGTTTGGATTGTCTTAGGCCGCAGCAGAGACAAAGACAACCATTGGATTTATAAAGGAGGCACCTTCTATCAAGGTTACTGGATTTAATGTCTACCACAAAAATCGCCTAATCAAGGTTTGTTATGAATGATTGAAATGCCTTATCTGACTTAATGTTTATTTCAGCAGTGTTTTAAAGTATCTTCGTTTTCTTTATATTCTCATTCAATATTGAAATTTTATGCGCATGGAATCTGATTTTCTATTTTAGCTTTTTTTTTCCTGAATAAACTTTGATTATTTAGTGGTTGAATATGTGAAAAGTGTTGAATAGTATTCAAATTGATACCCTTAATTTTTTTCTTGGCATTTATTAGTAGATCTAAATGGTAGATCACACTAAAAGCTTCAACCTTCCTCTCTTTTTTAGAGGCACTCCTGATATGGCACAAGGTTTAACCCCATTTCTGCTATTGTGTTGCTGTTCCACATTAGTGGCCAGTTTCTGGTGCTGTCACAGATTTATTAATGCTGGTTTACGCCCCATTATTTATTTATTACTAAGTTTCTTTCTCCCATGATTGACTGTTTAAAGGCATGTAAGTTTTGAAGACTGACCCTCCACCAGAATTAACTCTATTTGGTGCTCGTGATTCTGAGTTCGTGTGCTCTTCCCACTAGTTGCATCTGTAGCTCCGCTTCCATAACCTAATGCCCTGAGTTGCATCTTTGGGATAATGTGTTGTGGCCCTGTTTTTAGTATTAGATTTCAAGCCTCAGAAAGAAACCACTTAAGACTGAAAAGATGATAAAAAGGGCTTATGAGGTTGATTATCTCTTATCCGACCCATGTTATTTATGGAAGAAAATTACATAAAGAATACCAAGAGTTTACGAGGAAGAGGCTATGTCAAGATAATTTTTGCTAATAACCAAGACAACTTTTTAGGACAGACTACTTAACCTATCTAAACAAGTCAAGTTATTTAATCAAGATAAATTATTCTAACAAAACACAACAGCTTCTTCTCAATGACATTGGCTGTCCTAGCAATTAATTCTTCAAACTCCTGAACAAAATCCTCCACTGCGTCCTATTTGTAGCAAAGCAAGTCCTTCATACACATTTTCTATTCTTTTGTCTTAATGTTGCAACAGGGCCACAGTGAACGTTTCCCCTGATAATTTTGGCTTTCTTTCACATAAAACTAAACCAGTTTGCTGCAATGACCTCCATAGATCAGAATTCTCCCCATGTCACACGTGTGGCACTTAATAAAAAATTTCCAAGTTGGCTATCCACCCAGTGAGTCCTCTCCTTCAAAACTTTGCTGCTTCACCTTTTCTGCCCAATATCTGTTTTGTTTTTTTCAGTACCTTCTCTTAGTTCTGCTAATTACACTTCCGCCTTTTTTTTCTGAAATTTTTTTCCAACCTCTTATTCTATAGACATTTGTTGTTTTGAAATAACTACATCTATGTTTCCTATGTTTATGTGCTGACAACACGAGTACACTTAACAAAGCAATGAATGTGCAAGGAAGGTGGGTTTAACTTTTCATTAAGAAGGGTATAAAAGGTATTTAGCACCAACCTCAATGGAGATAAATGTAATTATATCCCTTATATTTTATAACAGTTTAGAGTATTTTATGTTGTGCTAGGATTAGTTTCCATATTTCTTTTATTTCCTATGATTTGTTTCTGTATTTCTTTTTAGTTAGGACTATGCAATATAATCGAGTATTAATAAAAAGATGGAAGGCTAGTGTTTTATATATTGTATCATCATGTAAAACATGAAATCATTTCGCAAACTTGGTGTATTCGTCTTTTTGTTCTCCTCTACACTACTCTAAAAAACTTAATTTGACATGTTGAATGTCAATTGAAACATGGATGTTTAGGGAGCTTTACATTGCTTTATTGGTAGCAGTACAGAAGTTTCTTTGCGAACATATTATTTGGTCTCTATTCTGATCCTGACTTGCTTAACTTTTTTGCGGTGCAGCCCTTCTGGAAAGTTGTTGCCGATGGTTCATCAAAAGGGAGCTGTGTTGTTGGTATGTCTTTTTTCTTCTCCATGTCAAGTTATCTCTGCATGTGCTTACTCCAAAATTCCCAGGTTTTTTAATTTACTGGCACATATTTAGGAGTTCTTGAAGCCAATTTTATAGAACCAGCGCATGACAAGCAGGATTTTGAGAGATCAGTTCTGTTCATTCGGTTGGAAAACAAGATGAAACAAATGACAATGGATTACTGGTTTGTCTCTCTTTTGCATAGTTTATTGTGAACAGTTTACTTCTATATATGGGTTTTGCTTCTTTAATATGTAGTATATTTAATGATTGCTTCTAGCGAGCTAATATTGCTTTCTTTGAACAAAATGATTGCAGTTGATGCTTTAGTTTTGATTTTCTGTTAATGTTCCTTTAGGTTTTACTATTTGTTCAAGTTGTAATTTCCTTGGAAGTAAATAACTGTTGCCAGAAGCTGTAGACATTGTAATTGTGGTTAGCTACTTTTGCTTCACAACAGGCCCCCATGTATTTAGAAAACGTGATGGTGTAAGTTGGCCATGAAAGTATATTATATTTTCAGTTGTAGTTCCTTCTTTATACTTATTGACCGCAAGTTTCAAGCACAAACACACTCAAAAAACTTACTAGAATGACAATCATAGTAACTAGATGCCAGAACCATTATCCTCTGCTGTGTTATTTTTATGCAATTACTAGTAATTTTTATTTCAAATGAAGAGCTAGTTAGAGGTTTGTGATCTTTTTCCAAAATATCAACATTATGGGGTTGACTATTTGATTTATTGATTTTTTTTTCTGGAGTAAACAGGAAAGGCCACTGTCACTTGATTGGATATCAGCCCCTAGATTTCAGATCACAAAATGTTGTAAAAGAAGCCCAGATACGAAAATCAGCTGAACATTCAACTAATCCACAGAATGAATTGCCCTCTGACCAACAGTTTACTGGTGTTGTACCTGAGCATCGAAACACCCTGAGTTTAAATCAAACAATTGTTGATCTTGATGTGACTGGCGTGCAAGATTTAAGTCACGAGCAACTTGTAAGTTGTTGACATTATCTGCAGAAGATTGTATTTATCTGACGTATACAGCCTGAAATCATACTTGTTACTGTCTTTGGATTGATAGCTGTCAAAATGGGTTACTCGGTCCAGTTTGGCCCGGCCCACCACGGGTTGTTTTCTTAGTGAGTCAACCCAATCCGGCTCACTTATTAACGAGCCAAAAAAATTCGAACTCGGCCCGGTCTATCACGGGTGGGTGGGTTAAACGGGTTGACTCATTAGCTCACTTAATTAAAAAAAAAATACAATTTTTTTATTTCAATTCCAAAAAAACTAAATTATAGTTGTGATTAAAATCTTAATAAACTGAATACAATTCCAGTACAATCCAAAATAATGTTCAACCCCAAATTTAAACAAAAATCATAAAAATATTAGGTTTGCATTTGTAAACCCAATATGTTGGCTAAAAACAACAACCCAACCAAAAAAATTGTGTGGTCCTTTATCTGTGGGTGAGTTGGCTCACCAACCTAGTTCACCATGGGTTTAACCTGGGTGAACCGGGTTCTTGGTGGGTCGGGTCAAAAATTGACCTATACTGAAATTTGTTAAAGAATTCCAACCCAATCTGGCCTAAACCCGTGATGGGCCAGATTGGCCCACGGGTTCTGATTCACTTTGATAGCTCTATATACTTGTTATTTGTTTTTATTAGAACATAGACATAAAATGAGTGAGATTACTCACATGATCAGAGAAGAAAAGAAGAAAGAATAAGATAAGAGATATGGTACTAAATAGAAATTTTTATTTCTGACTTTACTTGTTTGTCACATATATAGAGCATCAGTATTTTTAGTGCACAGTTAGAAGTAGTTTGTTAACAACTCAGTAACTAGCAAACATAAAATCACTAACTAATGAAATATCCACAACACTTCCGCTCAATTCTGATTAGCAATAGAAATCACACCTATAATGTCTCTAATAACCTTGGATCAGTCAAGCTTAAGAGGCTTTGTTAAAATATCAGTCACCCAATCATTAGTTTTGCAATATTTGAACTCAAACTTCCATTACTGACATGATCTCTGAGGAAGTGAAATCTTGTTTGAATATGATTGCTCCTTCCATGAGAAAAAAGGTGTTTAACCAAGCTTATAACGGTTACTGTCTATTAGCATTTTCACAGGCTCTTCTCTTTAATCTTCATTTCTGACATCAAGTTTTTAAAGCCACAAGGAAAAGCTTCCATTGAGGCTGAAATGTATCCAACCTCACATGAGGACAGTGCCAACACTGACTCCTTAGAATAACATGAAATACAACTCCTTGTGTTACTTTTATCACCACGATAATCTGAGTCAGCCAAAGATGTCATAATTCATCAGAAACATTTCTGCCATGGTTTGAGAGCAGCAACCAATAGCCCAGAAGTTCCTTTCACATATCTTAGCTGTAAGCATTTGTGAAATCCTTGAATGATCCATAAATATACTAATCAACCCAACTACTTAGTATGTCAGGCTTGCTGCTAAACAAAAAACATAATGATCCAACAATCTGCTTGTACAAGGTTGTATCTACTGACTTGACGACACTTCAACTTTGGGCGGAGTTACATCCAACATTAACAAAAAAAAAAAGGATGAGAATCAAAGATATTCATTTCATACTCCAACATATTCTCCTTTTAAACTTCCTCTTCTGTGTATGTGCTGAGAAATGCATTCATAACTTCTAGTTGGTGTCTTTCAATATTGGTAACTAAAGAAATTAGTACACTAAAATTTTGAACTTTGCTATAAGGACAAACATCTTTGAATAATCGATACTTAAGATTGGGTATAACCTTTAACATCCAAGTTTTCTTTCTGAGTTGTACTTGATTATGAACACCCTCTGTGCCCTACCATTTTTTCCCCTTTACCAATTCTACAAAGTCCAATCCCAAATTTGATTTTTTGCAAGAGTTTCTATGTCTTTTAATGTAAGTATTTTTCCGCTTTTGAACTCTAAAAGCATATTGAATGTTACTGGGAATTTTCTACCCGACAGTTATGAAGGAAAAGCAAGATGTCCTTATGTCTTTTCTAATATTAATGAGAAGGATGGAATCATCATCCTTATGAGATTCACGAACAAATTTATTATTTGAATGAGCAGGTTGTATTGTTCTAGAAATTGTTGACTTCTCTGGTTCCTCGAACTCTATGTGATGCAAGTTCTGATCATTGGATTCATATTTTTGTACATATATTTTTTTTTCGCTTGAGTAAATGGTACCAAAAGGTTATGTATCAAGTACCATTGCATCTTCACAGTGGGGACTTGGATAGCACTTGTTTTCGTTTAAATATGATCAATTTCTGATATAAAAGTGATCTGTAGGTTAAAAAAGTTGTGGAGGCAGTGCAAAATCCAACTTTTATGATGACTCTAACGGGTTTTTGAAATAAAAATGGTAGCATCCAACTTTGAAATCAAATCAAAGCACTTGTATCCCTTTTGTATAGGAGTGAAACGAATAAACACACCTTTTTGTTGGGTCGAATCCTTACCACCAGACTAAAAGTTATAGTTGATAATTAAAATACAACTCTTTCTACTAAAGAGTGTAAACAGTCAAAGTAGCACAATTCAATTGTAAGTCGGCTCGCTTGGCCCTCTCCATGGGACAGTTGTTGCATCCTGCAACAATATTTCCCTCAACAATTGTCCCGCTATGAATCAAACTTTTCATCTATGACTCGACTCACTTAGCTTATACCATGAGATAATAGTGTAACTTGCAAGAATCGGCAATGTTCCGTTGTGAAATAAGTTGGCTCATTTGTAGATGTTGACAATTTGGTATCTTCGGTGGTGGTTTGGAATGTATTTTTTCTCTATTAGAATTCTTCTGGGTCTTGATTGGTTTACAGTTGTTGAAGGATATGAATCGATACTGACCTTTTCCATTTTCACAACGGGAAAAAGCAAGGTTTAGAGTCAAAGCTTTGATACCATATTGGAATGGAGAAGAATATCTTTTATTTCTCTAGTTATTGTTTTTGTTTTATAATACAGTCACTAATTTATGGACAGTGTCAGTTCCATAGAGGAAACCATTCTGCCACAATGTGGTAGAAAATCAGGAACCAATAAATAACATATTACCTATGCTCTGATCATGATAAAGATTTTATAGAAATCTTATTTTGAAAAGATTTATTTAGTATCAAATTAAGACAATAGTTTATAAAATAATTGATTGAAAATTAAGGATTTGTGTCAAAAACTACCATTTGTTCATATGCACCCTTGGAACAAATTTTTTTCTATTTTATTTTTTTGGAAGTATGCAAGATTTTGTTGTTCACGAACATGTATTTTTTCTAACAGGGTACAGTGGTGGAAACTCTACAGTCTGTATCTGTTGATGAAATCTGTGCAGAAAACATAAAACTTTTTGAGAGGTAATTTTTTTTTTTGTAATTTGTCTTCAAGGGTGAAGACAATAAAAAAATTGTCGTTTTCATCCTTGGTTATACTTTTTGAATGGCTATACTTGTTCTTTCTATGTACTGCTTGATCAACCATTTTCTCTTATCCGTTTGTTGTACATCAACCAAACGCATTTTTACTTCTGTTTTACTTCACCTACTGTGACAGGGATGTGTAATTTTGAGTTGCTTGGCTCTATTATATCTCTATTTTCCGTTCTGGGATGTAGTCTTACCCACCCTACATGTATTATTCTCTTCTATCATTTTGTATGTTTGTGGGTTAGGAGGATCCGTTGGCAATGGTTTACATTTCCTAATTTCGTATTCCGGCAGTAACACGATTCTGATAAAATACTTTGTTGGGTTAGATAATGTTAGGATCCATTTGTAGGGTATGGGACTTGGTCCGACATTGAAAGTATGGGATTCTGGTTGTTGGTGTGTAAAATCTTGGGCTCTCCAACTACAATAGCTAGCTTGTGGTGTGGATCACTCAAGGTTTTTTCCAATTGTTTACAGCTTTCCACCATGTCTCAGTTGCAAACAAGCAGCGCTGGTGGTGACGTCAGTGTTGCAGTTTATAACGTCTAGGTCACAACTAGCCCGCTGGATGTGGTATGATGTTAGGATTTAAATGGATGTATGGAACTTGGAGTCCTAGACTGGAAGACTGAGATTCTAGTATTGGGTGTATAATGCCTTGTACTGTCCCACAACAATAGTTAGCTTTTGTAGTTTGGTTCTTCCATGGTTCTTATCATATATTTATATCCTACAATCTTATACCGGAAATTTCCCACTAATTCATTATTTTCTACTTTATCACGATATTTTAAAGTTAGTATAATATGAACTCTCCAAATAATTAATTATTAATACCTATGACATGACATGACATGTGTACTTTTTAAAAAATTTTGCAAATGCAAGGTTAACATGGCAATCACTTTGGTGTGTATCTGTATGTATACCTTGGTATGCCTGTGCTTTTTGTTTACTCGTTTTATTGTCGAATAGAATTTCACTAAAACCCTTTTCTGCAGGTGTGAGGAGTACAGGCTAAAGGAGACACAACTGAAAAAGATGGTAATAGTAGTCAGATTACAAAGTTTGATTATTGTGTTCTAATTAGTCGTTGTGTTTTAATTGTTAGTGTTGCTGATGTAATATAGGTTGTGGACTTGGAGGAGGAATATAAACAAATCCAGAAGAAATGTGCCGTTCTTGCTTCACTCTTGGAGACCAAGAGGAAGGAGAAGCGTGCTAAGGGATGATGGTTACACTACACAAGAATCATGTCAATAAGAGGCAAGTTGATTGCGTTTCGTAATTACCTTTCAAGTAATGTCTTAGTGTAAGTGTAGCTGTTTTGAAATTATTTGAAAAGCTCTTATTTTGTTCTTGAACCTCTAATTTGTGAAGTTCTGTTTTTAAGGTTATATGTTTCTGCTGTTTTTGTCAAAGAATCAAATCAGATAATTTGTCCTTGTGGAAAAGGGTTTCGAAGAGCGAAGACGACTTGTTTAAACATCAAAAGAATAAGATAATTTGTCCTTGTGGAATAGGGTTTCGAAGAGCAAAGAGGACTTGTTTAAACATCAAAATCCTGATTATGATACAATTCATCAAATGACTAGGATTATTAGGCTACACTAATACCATTTTAGTAGTAATTGTAAAAAATATTGTAAACACAATTTATAAATCTTGTATGCTTTTTACTATGTCAGTGCCATATTTTCGCTACGGAAGTTAATATGCAAAGGACATTTATTCAGGTGTTTTTATAACAATGATACTCTATCATTTATGTGGAATTTGTAAGAATTTAAAGAATGTGTTAAAATTATAAACCTTGTTTCTCGTTCACTAATTGTGAATTGTATTGTCTTTAATTTTATAATTACTTTTAAAAGTAATTTAAAATGATATTGAATTAATTGATTATCTGATATTTTTTTTTACTGACAATTGTTTAAGTTAAGCTGTTTAATCCCCACTTTATGGTGATTTCCTTATTATTATTTTCATTATTTTTGTGTATAAAGATTGCAAAATGTTTGCAGAATCATATTGAATTCAAATAAGTAACTGGAGTATAATCAAATAAAACACGGGCTTTTACTTCCTCCATTCATGGTTTCTTCCTAGGAAAAGTGTAAATTATCCATGGGGTCAGGAGTTTAATACAATCCATAATCCATATATCCATTCCACACAAATATGGGAATCGATTCCAAATCCTCTCAGCTTTTGCATGGATACTATTGTCTAACAAATAACTGCACCTAAAAGTAATATGTACTAAAAGATTATGATTTCTATGAAATGTTCCAGGTGTTATATTATATATTTTTTTCAGAGCTTATGTTAAGGACCTTGAATTTGGACTTATTTAATATTCATGTCATTGAAAGGATAGTTTGAACTTTATCAAATCTAGAAAGAGCTAATTAAACTACAGTGAGTGTGAATGCATGCAGGCAGCAGTAACTGGAGGAAAGAAACAGAAAAAACTACATTCCACCACATTCTAAAACTTGAAACCCTTTGAAATCGTCTGTTCCTAATGTTAATTGCGTAGCCACAACAATGATGACGTAGAGAAATCAGTGATCGCAATTAATTGCACCTGATGGCAAGTATTATTATTATTATATTAAAATCTTAATATATTATTTAATTATGAATTCTCAAACAGTTTAATATTGTTATTATTACGTATTTATTCATAGTTTATAATCTCATCTACGTTAGTTTTTAATATTTAATTTATTTCTTTATTTTCGAAAGAGTCTTGTTCTATTGTGTATTCAATTTGTATTTGTATGCCATTTTCATTCATTTAATATATTGCTGAATATATATTATTTGTTTGTTGTTAATGTTTAAATCGCTAATAGTTAAAATTTTGATACTTGATGTAAAAACCAATTTAAACTCTAATTTATAAATTAATTATATTTTTATTTATAATATATACTATTTAGATATTCATAATTTTTTTAATTTATAAAATGTATCCAAGTTAGTCAATATTGTAATTAATTAATTTTTAATCTCTAAAATTATCTTATTGAATAAAATATTTATTTATTTTGGTGATTCCAAATATCCTATATGTCAAGAAATAAAAGTATTTGGTGATTTCAAATGTCTTTTTTATATTTATATATATATATATATATATATATATATATATATGTTTTTTTCATGTTACAATATTTCACTCTTTTTTTGTGGCTGTTATATGGTGCAATGAATGCTTCCAATTTGGCCATATATAGGAATGCTTCAAACCATTGCATAATTTTCGATGAAGTCCAGTGCCTTTAATGCTTTAAGTATCCAAACGTGAGAGTTTGGGACAAATGCTTTTTGAATGAAAATGGTATAATTGAAATTGATTTCAGATTATATTAAACGTATTACTATAATGGTATAAAGTTGCGCATGTGGTTTTCATTTTATACATTAGGATAAGAATATAGGTTTTATATAGTATATTTAGCGTAAAGAACAAAAGATGATGCCTAAACTATATTAAAATATTATACATATAGATATTTATGTAAAGGGAATTGGATGAATGCAATTATAATATTAAATTGATTTCGCACATGTTTTTAAGGTCATAATTACAAATGAGAGATGTATATGTTATATATTTGAACGGTGGTATTGTAAGTTTTTATATGTATATGGTTGAAT
>Ga0214544_1001152_pt1 | contig 53523 bp, 32 predicted proteins | sample CNSS3metaG_FD_160074 | JGI IMG/M metagenome (GOLD analysis project Ga0214544, IMG submission 160074) | Root nodule microbial communities from cowpea collected in UCLA plant growth center, Los Angeles, California, USA - CNSS3 | ecosystem: Host-associated > Plants > Roots > Nodule | place: USA...
TTTTTATTTTTTTTTTATATATATATATATATATATATATATATATATATATATATATATATATATATATATATATATATATATATATATATATATATATATATATATATTAATGATAAGAGATATTTAAGCATAAACATATCATTCATCTACTAATAAGTTTTATTGGGTAGAAAACTGTTCTGAAATATAATTTTACAATTCATATTTATTGCTAAAGTTAAACTAATACATATTATCATGAAACGTTATAAAATCCTAAATAGGTGATGTAACATTTCAAAAAAAGACTAGATTCATTATAAATATACTAAAGAGGATATGTATAATATATGTCAAAATATATTTTAAACATGTACAAAAATATACATACATACAAATATTTATAAAAGAAAATTCAAAAAAAAAAATCTTTATGTACAATCATAGCATTTCATTATACAAAAGAGCATATACAAACCAAACATTTTTAAACTTCTTCAATTAATTAATTAACCTGTATTATTGAATATAAAGTTGTTCTAAAATATCATACGTTATAAACCAAGTTTTTACCGTTAAATAATACATGTTAGAATACGAAACTTTTTGTAAATTCCGAAAGAATGGGTGTAACACTCCAAAAAATACTATCTACTATATATTATATATAAAGAATTTGGATTTTTTGCTGGATTTTTTTTACTGTTCATATGTAAGGCCCACTTTCTTTTGAGTGCCCTAATGTTACGGGCTGTCACACTGTTGGGCCTAGAGGGACTGGCCCATAGGGTGCCAAGACCCTAAAGCAACCAAGGTCCCTCAATTGCTAGGCATTCTGAAAAATCAGTGTCCTAACTCAGCCATCTTCTCTCCACAGAACCTCTGCTAGGGTTTGGAGATCCACCCAAGTTCAAGTGAGCTCAACCTCCGTCTCTCGTTCACGTAAGTTAGTTCTCAAACCTAACTCTTTCTAAGATATTTTTGTGGTTTATGTCGGGACTCACTGTGTGAATCCAATCCCCTTTGTTGTGTCGCTGTTTCAGTTCATAGATCTGTCCTCGGAGTTGCTGCTTTCGTTGGCTTAAGAGTCAAAGTCTAATATTAGCCCTTTACCAGGTAAGGGAAGCTAGGGTCCGTGTGTCTAGTTCGTTTTCTGCTTGCTCTAATGCTTTTGTATGATTTTGTGGTCTGTATGCTATCGTGGGTTGATGAGAATGTCGTTTTAGCTTTTGGGATTGTGATTGTGTGACTGCTGCATGAAGGAACAGTGACGGGCATTGGTTTTCTCGCCCAAGCGAACATGCGTCGCCCAGGCAAGACTAACAGAGGCTCGCCTAAGCTTTCTGTGCGAACTGTCGCTCAGGCAACTCGCCTTCATTTTGAGCGAGGTGTAATCTCGCTTAGGTGAGAAGGAGCTCGCCTGAGCGAGAATCCGCATGAGCCACTATTCCACTGCTCGAGCTCTCGCCTAGGCGAGAAGGGGCTCGCCTGAGCGAGAGGACCTCTTGCCTGAGCGAGAATTCGCAGGAGCCACTGTTCCACTGCTCGAGCTCTCGCCTAGGCGAGAAGGGGCTCGCCTGAGCGAGGTCTTCTAGCCTGAGCAAGACTGGGGCAGGTTTTGTGCTATAACGTGAATGGCCAATGATGTGGTTGTTTGTTTGCTTGAATTGAATGCTTTACTATAAAAGTTTGAGGGATGATGCCTTGATTAATATATGAGGTTGAGATGTAAATGATATGCTGCTTCATTGTGTTTGAATTAGAAAGCATGAGTTGTATGATGGGTTGTTATACATGATATTAGTATTATGGAAACTTTCGGATTGGTTAGTGAAACATGTACAAAGTGTGAGTAGGGCGTAATTCCATGACTCTTGTAGCGAGAGCTCATGGTGGCGCCTCATCTGTTGGATGTAATCCTATGGACCTTTCTAATGGGAGTCCCTGGTGGTGCCTTACCTATTGGACTTAATTCCATGGACCTCGTGGTGAGAGTTCATGGTGGTGCCTCAAGATAAGGACATAATTCCACGCGAGTATCGTGGTGGTGCCTCAAGGCCAGGACGTAATTCCATGAAGGCCACGTGGTGGTGCCTCTTGTAATGGTGTAATTCCGCGAAGGCCTCGTGGTGACGCCTCATTGTTAAGGCGTAATCCCATTGCTTGGTAGTGGTGCCTCAGTTTACGTATCCGGATAGTCAAGTCTTGGGGTCTCAAATGATTTGGAAATCTATGGGTGAATGTCTGTTATTTGTGTCTGATTGTGAAACTGCATGTTGACTGTTATAATGTAAGATTTCTTTACACTAGCTTACCCTTTCGCTTGTTTGTATGTTGTGTGTGGTTTTCTCTATTGCGATGATCATCAATTTCATTGATGTGAGCAGATGTGAGAATCTCTGGCAGTGGTAATGATGGTAGAGAGCAGCTTGATGAATCTTGGACGGGTATCGGGCTCACCTTGGGGCCCACAACTTTTGGAGTTTTAGTAGTTTAAGTTTCTCCTTAATGAGACTTTGTATCTTGTTTTAGGCCATGCGAGGCCTCTTTCTTTTGCTATGAATATGTTTAGGGTACTGTGTACTTCATATCTCAAATCTTCGTACTCTCTGGATATTTATGTATGTGGCGTTTAATTAAATTGAATTTATCTATTTAATTGGAACGTTACATCATCTACTGGACTTTCATAATACACTCATTACCACTATTATAAATCTATTTAATTCAAAGTTAAAACAATCCAGTGTAATCATATGTAATTAAAAGTATTAAAAACACTATTTATATATTTTTTATAAACATTTTATGAATTAAAAATACAATAGTTGTATTTTACAATCTATCCATGTATTTTTGGTTATTTGTCATAGGAATTGATTTCTTAAAAAAATCACAAAAAAAAAATTACTATGTAATTGTAAAAATTTTCTATAACAATATAAATATTTTTCTGAATTTATAAAGTTACTAACATTATTCATAATATAAAGAAGTGAATGATAGTTTTAAAATTATCTAGACCTGAATTTAAAATTATACAAGCATTGCTTTTAGGAGAACAAGTTGAAGGGATATGAAAAGCAAAATATCCTATTATTTGTAATTCTTTGACTCTCTTGAGAAACATTTATCAGCAAGTAGTATGAGAGGTCAGAGGCCTGAAAAAATAAGGACGATCCCAAGCATAGGAGAAGCTAACACTAGCAGAACCTTTCAATGGATTGCCATTGATAAGGATGCAAGTGTCTCCTTGAATGGAAAGAATTGATGGACTAACAATTTCTGTAGTTTGGAACCCTTGGCATTGCAACTTTATTTGGCTTTGTGCGCAATTACAGTTGTTTGTCACAACAACATTCCACTCGGGCTTTCCAAGTATTGTTCTCCCACTTCTTGTTGCGGCAATGTTGATGTTGTTCAAGTTACAATAACTCGATCCTGCAAAATTAATGCAACCAACACATGCATGAATAGAGAAGAATGTTGATATAAAAAGCATAGAAGTTCATGACAATTAAAACTATTCTCTCTTGATTTTCTCTTTTATCCAAAGTGCCATTATGTATGAATTTCAAAGAAAGTTGGGGTTTTGGGATGACAATGGCATACACAATTACCCTCTAACTCTAATGATGATAACAAGACCAAGAAAATTTATGAAATATATAAAATGAAATAAAATATACCTTTAATAACAAAACTAAGAATGAGAATGGAAATGAAATAGGGGAAGGTTGACGTTATTCTTGGTGAGTGACTTGTAACACTCTTGTTCTCTAATTAAACAAAAATACAAATACTCAAAAGATGATTGTTTAATGTGTTTTATGTTGCTAATATTTAAAGAAGTTTTGATTGACATCAAAATGTAAATATTAATTGTCCATAGTTATAAATATTAATTAAAAAATTAATATAAAGGCAACTAATCTTGAAATAATAAATATAATGAATGTAATATAAATAAGTGCAATTAAACTTAAAATAATAAATAAAATTAATTATATGTATATATTATTTTTTATTATTTTTATGGTTACTAGAACGCTCTCCACACCACACTCTTATGTTGTTAATGTAATTGTCCATAATTATAAATATATTTATTGAAAAATTAATATAAATGGAATTAATTTTAAAATGATAAATGCAAATCAATGTAATACAAATATAACAATTCAGCAGAAAATAATAAATAAAATTAATTATATGCATGTATTATTATTTTATTGTTATTGTATTCCTCTCAAGTTTGCATTTCTATTCATTAGATGATTCATTATGATTAGACAATTTAAGTTTGAATCGATAGAGTTTGAACTAATCAGACAATCCATCGACCATGAGATATCGTTTGGCGCATTTTGATGTTAACATTTTAATTATTTTTACTGCTCTGAATATTTATAATTTGTTTATTTTATGAATTAAGAGAAAGGAACAAGTTGCAACGTTAAAAGTGTTTTAAGATAATCAAATCAAAATCAAAAGATTTAATAAGTAAATTATGTCTCTTGAAATTGAAATTTCTTTGAATTATCAACTGTCATTTAACAATGTATAGACTAATTTGTATATATAAAAATATTCCTTTGTGAATCATCCAAAATAAAGATGTTCATACCTATCGGTGAAGAATCAATTTAATAAGTTTTGATGAAGCCTTCTACGGTTATCTTTCTAGAATTATAAACAGAGATCAATCTAACAAACAAGGAAGAACTTTAATATAATTTTATAAGATTTAATCTGTTAACAGCGAGAAATATTTTAATATAACTTAAAAAATATATAATTAAAATATTATCTTAAAGTTACTGATATTTTATGGACTTTTAATTTTATGTTATTTATTGTTAACCGTTATAATTTTTAAATAAATTAATATTTTATTTAACCAGACTTATTACAATTGATTTTTGTATATTTATCTTTTATTTATAAATACCAATAGGTGCATAGAGAAAAGTCACAACAAATACTAGAGTTCTCTCGAAAGTGTCTACTTTTCTTATTTGTATTATCTCTTAAAGCAATGGTATTCAAAAGGTTCAAAGATCTTTCGTTGCACTCGATCTGACTGACATGTTTTTGTATCTTGGGAGAGAAATGCATATGCAGTAAGGCGTTTCCTCTCTAAGGATAGCATTATGCATGCCTTAAGAACTGTTGAGTTTGTTTAATATTCTTTTATTCATATGTATGTCTTGGTATTATTATTGCTCTAACTATTATTATTATTATTATTATTATTATTATTATTATTATTATTATTATTATATTACTCATATTTTTATTATTATCGGTATAATTTGTTTAATCATTTTCTAAAATTCTTAGAGAGAAAAGTCTTATTCATTTCTATCATTAAAGACAATATAGAGCATAAGAATGAAAACATTTCTTTATATGAACGAATGTGTTTGTTTTAGTTATAATTAAATTAGTCTCAACTAAGCCTAAAAATTTATGTGTATAATTATTTTTATTTCTATTGGTAACAATAAATGAAATTATGGATAAATGAAATTATGGCTAACTGAATAATTTGTTCTGGTGATGTCTAAAACTAATAATTTTTTCTATTATATTAATTTATGATTTAATATCTTCTACTCTTACAATTGATAAAAATGTTCTATATCATGTGTATATTTTAAGTGTTTTGTATGAAAAAAATTATGAAATAATTTGTCAAATTAAAACTATTATTGTGTTATGAAAAACACTTGAACTTAGCTATGCATTTGCAAAGAAAAAAAAAAAGTTTAGCCTGATATTTATATGAAAAAAATGATTGATAATAAATATATTTTTTCATTAGATTTATGAATTTAAAAATATTATTTATGACAAAATTAAAATGAATTATTTTAATTGACATCATCATTATGATCATGCGTTTGAGAAAAAAAAAATCTTCGTATCAGAAATTGAGAGATGCTCAAGTAAAATTAAACTTGTCTTCTAGGAATTATTTTATTTTTTAAAAAGAGTTTTTCATATTTCTGGATTTAAAAACTTCCTTGCTGCTCAATAAGGTTATGGAATGGTTTTTATGTACAATAAATTATTATTTCTAGATATGTGTTGATTGGTACATCATATATTTGTGGTGGTTGGTTTGAGTTAAGTACCTTTATCTTATAATAAAATATTTAGTAATTTTTTCTATAATTATTACAAAATTTAAGTTGTAATATATGACATACTATTATTACAATTGTTGAGAAGTTTGGTTAGAGATCATTCAAATTATAAAGATTTGAGGTACAAAATTAATTAAATAGAGAAGTGATGATACATGTCTTTATAAATGAATGTTTTTGTGTAAAACTTATGGTATTATTCATTAAGGAACATATTCATAATTTAATGAAGCTTCGACACGCCATGAGAATGGCGCCTCCGTGTCGAACTCCCGTGGCGGACACGAACATGTGACCGATGTGCATACGACACCATGTCAAAAATATGGGGTGTTGGGCCCAACACGACCTTGTTTAGGGACACACTAAAGAAGACACGACCTGACTCGAGAAGGCGTAACGATGGCTCCTCTAGGTTGGATGACAACATTGGTGTTGAGGATCATGGTGGTCTCCGATCTAGTATTGGAAAGTTGAGGGAGATCATGTTGACTCTACTTAAGCCTTCGATTGCACCGATGTCACCAACAACGACTATGATGGATGGCAGGGCCGACTCATGGGTAAAGCAAGTAAAACACTCGCTTTAGGCCTCCAACAAAATAGGCCTCAAATTTTTTTTTTACTACTAATATTTCTATCTTAAATTTATTATAAAATTATTTTTAAGAAAAAAGGCCTCAAAATGTTTTTTAGTATACCTCTATTAAATTAATTATAAAATTATGTTTAAGAAAGAAAAGGCCCAAAAAAATATTTTATTGCTAATATAACTATATTAAATTAATTATAAGTTTATGTTTGAACATAAAATTTAATTAAATTAATATTGTATAATATTTTTTATTGGTATTAAAAATGATAATTAATGAGTTAAATTTTTTTTGAGTAAGTTATAAATTTATTTACGAAATGAGAATGATTAGCGATATCTGTATTCTCTTACAGTCAAGGAAAATATACTTTGACTCATATCTTTTGACTGCCATCATTTACTCCCTCACACGTGGCTTAGGGTGGGTCATTGATTCTTTTAAAGAAAAAGATAGTGGTACATTAATCAATGATCCACACTAAACCACGTCAGAAAGTAAAGGATGAGAGTCAAAAATTAGAAGTCATAGTATCATTGTCTTATAATCAATATGTATTCTATTTTCTTCTTTTATCTCTCTGTGACTACTCTTGCCTCTCCTTACTTTCTTCTCTTCCAAGAGTCATTTTTTAGGGGTTTAGCATATTACATTCCTTGAATCTTCTAATCTTGAATATCATGTTGTTCGTATGTACCAATATTTTCATCCTCATTTTCTATTAGTATGTTTTTTCTTTCTTTGTGTGTTGCTGTTATTTTTATTTTGTTTTGGATTTTTATTAAAATTAGAAATTCATTTCTTCTGTCCAATTTTGTTTTTCGGTATTTTTCAATTTACGAGTTTCAAGAGTGTTTTTTTTCATATATCTTGCTCACTTACTATAGAAGAACAATAGTTTTTTATTTTTATTAATGATTAATCTTAAAATAAACTCTGTATGTTTGTGAAAGAGTTGAGAGTTGAGAAGGAGAGATGTTTAAGACTTTAAGATACTACAAACCTGCTATCAAGTTTACTTCCTTGAAAATCAAAACCAGGTTTTATTGTTTTAATTCATTCATTTTGTATACATATCTTTAGTAGTATTTTATATATTATTATTTTATATAAAAATATATAGATATGTCAACTAGAAATTTGAATAAGGTTATTCAGAAATCCAAAAAAAATAGAAGAATTGAGGAATTAATTCCATCACAAAAAGGAGCTATGAATAAATTTATAAAAATAGATAAGAAAAATGAATTAGAAAATATAGGTGGGTGCTTTTTAATGAACAAGATAATAACAATGTAGATATAGGTGAAAACAACAATAGGAAGATAAGTAATAAGTGATTACGTAATGTTAACAATTTCAATGTCAGTTGTTTCAGCCGAAAAGGAGTTTCTCAAAGCTAAAGATAATAAAAACTTATTTAAAATAAAAAATTTCCAAGAAAGATGGGATGAATTGGCCCTATTTATCTATTAAAAAATAAATGTTAAATAAAATTAATTGTAACAATTTAATAAATAATTTTACATAAAAAGAAAATTAAAAAAAAAATTTAAATAAAAGACTTTAATTTTTAAATTTATTTTAGACTTTCCAAACTCTTGAATGGTCTCTAATGGATGGAGGGGTTGCAAAGGCGTCAACCGGTGTCCGAGTTCTTGTGACAGAATAATATGGAGGAGAACTAAAAAATGATGTATGAGACGAAGGCAAGTGATCTTTTGTTTTCTTAATAAATTAATAATTTATTATATTATTTAATATCTTTATATGTCACGCATCCCACATAAATGTTTTTCACCTTGTTTTCAACTTAAAAAGAATCAATATTTTTCAATATTATTCTTTAAATATCAATTATATTATTTATATTTATATATTATTTAAATATATTTATTTGAAATTTCTAATTAATATGGGTTTTTAATATTAATTAATATATTATTTATATATATTATGTAAATATAATTATTTAATTTTTTATTAATATAATTACTTAAATATTATTTAACATATTACTTTTATTTAAATATAGTTTATTTGTAACGTCCCAATTAAATAGATAAAACCAATTTAATAAAATGTCGCATACATGAATATTCAGAGAGTACGAAGTTTGGGATATGAAGGTACACAATACACCAAACATATCCATAACAAAAGAGAAGAGGCACCACAATGCCTAAAACAAAGAGAAATAGTTCTAAAGGTAGTACAAGGTCTTGTCCAAAACAAGAGAATCATAAACTATTAGGTCTCTTTCAGCTGTAGGCTCCATAGTGAGCCCAAAAACCCGTCCAACCCTCAAGCTGCAACGTCTCTACTATCATTACCACTGCCAGGGATTCTCACATTTGTTCACATCAATGAAATTGATTATCATCGCAATAGGGAAAGCCACACACAATATACAAGCAAGCGAAAGGGTAAGCTAGTGTAAAGGAATCTTATATCATAACTGTCAACATGCAGTTTCAGAGTCAATCATAAATAACAGACATTCACACATGGATTACCAAATTATCTAAGATCCCAAGACTTGACCATTCGGATACGTAAAATGAGGCACCACCACGAGACAGTGGAATTACGTCCTAGCAGTGAGGCGTCACCACGAGGCCTTCGCAAAATTACACCCTTACATGAGGCACCACCACGTGGCCTTCGTGGAATTACGTTCTAGCCTTGAGGCACCACCACGATACTCGCATGGGATTACGTCCTGATGTTGAGGCACCACCACGATACTCGCGTGGGATTGCATCCTTAAGTTGAGGCACCACCATGAACTCTCACCACGAGGTTCATGGAATTAAGTCCAATAAGTAAGGCACCACCAATGAATCTCCCTAGGGAGGTCCATGGGATTACGTCCTACAGATGAAGCACCACCATGAGCTCTCACTACAAGAGTCATGGAATTACGCCCTACTCACGCTTTGTACATATTCCACCAACCAATCAGAAAGTTCTCATAATACTATTTTCATGTGTAAACAACCTATCCTACAACTCATGCTTTCCAATTCATACACATTAAAGCAACATACCATTTCCATCTCAACCTCATATATTAATCATGGCATCATCCCTCAAACCTTCTAGTAAAGCATTTCGATAATACGAGCAAGCAACATATCAGTGAACCATTCAACAAAAGTACCAAAGCCTGCCCCCCAGTCTCGCTCAAGCTAACAGGTCTCGTTCAGGCGAGAGAGATCCTCTCGCTTAGGCGAGCCTCTCATCGCCTAAGCGAGATTTCGAGTAGTGGAACAGTAGCCCCTGCGGATTCTCGCTCAGGTGAGTCCCTTCTCGCCTAGGCGAGATCACGCCTCGCTAAAAGTTGGAAGCCAGTCGCCTGAGCGACAATTGCACAGAAAAACTTGGGCGAGCCTCTACTAGTCTCGCCTGGACGGACATGCTCGCTTGGGCGAGAAAGACAATGCTCACCACTGTTCACTCGTGAAAACGCAGAAATAACACAAAAACAAAATCATGCTTTCACCAATATCAAGCAATCAAACCACAAGCATATTTCACACATATGATTCAAACTCAGAAAGTATACGAAAATTCAAATAACTATAAACCCTAGCTTCCCTTACCTGGAAAGGGCTTATACGAGACTTCGACACCAACTACGGAGTGCAACAACTCCAGAAACAGTCTTAGAAACTGGAAGAACAGTGGGGCAGTAAAAGAACAGAGTTACTATGGAAGCCTAAATGGAAGAACACAAAAATAAGCTTTAGGGAGTACAGGTACGAGTTTGAGAATCACTTACATGGAGCAAAAAATAAAAAATGAGCTCGAGCAAACTTGGCCAAGATCAGAGTTAAACCCTAGCAGAGCGTTCTGAAAGGAAAAGGGGTAGCATTTTAGGTTCTGTTTGCCAGAATGAGACTGAATGGGGAAACTCTAGCAACTTTAGGGGCCTTAGCACCCTATGGGTCAGCCCTTAGGCCCAACAGATTAATGCCAACTCTTAAACATTAGGGCAGAAATAAAACTGGGCCTTACATTATTTAAAAATAATTATCTATTTAATATTATATATATATATATGTATATATTTATGGCCTGTATTTTTATAATTTAATCGTATCCTAGTGTTTGTATCCATTTATGTGTTTGGGCTTTATAGTGACTATTTATTTTTTAACATTCATATTGAGAGGAAGCATGTTGGTGAACAGGGTGATTGGGTTGTTCTGGTTATTGAGAATTCATAACTGCTATCACTTTGAAAGCTAGAGAGATATAGAGAAAGTAAGGAAAATTCTGATATATTTAGTGTGTTAAAATGTTAGATATACATGTCTTATATATAGAGTTCTAAAATAGAAAAAACATAAACTACCAATATTGATAAACCGGTAAAACCCAACAACCCCCATAAGCTCATGAGTGAATATCAATCATTCCGAGCTTAGATACAACAATTTTAAAGATGCCAGGATCAAGAGGCTCTGTAAAGACATTTGCTGCTTGATGTGTGGAGGTTATCAGAAGGAGTTGAAAGAGCTTGGCTTGAACCTTCTCACAAACGACGTGACAATCTATTTCTATATGTTTCGTTCGCTCGTGAAAGATGGGGTTCAAAGCAATGTGACATGCTGATTGGTTGTCGCAGTAAACCACAACTGGTTCCTTGGATTTAATCCTTAGCTCATCCATTAGGTATTTCAGCCATTGTATCTCGCAAGTGAGAGTGGCAAGGGCCCTATACTCTGCTTCTGCTGAAGACCTTGAGACAGTGGACTGTTTTTTTGATTTCCAACTTATTAAGGATGACCCAAGGAAGATGCAAAACCTAGTTGTGGATCGTCGTGAGTTGGGGCAAGTTGCCTAGTCCCTCACAGAACCCCTTTATTTGTAGGCTTGAGTTGCTGGGAAAGAAGAGACTCTATCCAGGTGCCATCTTAATGTATCGAAGCACACGGTTGGCAGTTGTGAGGTGTTCTTCTGTGGGAGCTTGAATGAATTGACTCAAAAACTGTACCGTGTATCCGATGTTTGGTCTGGTGTTCGTAAGGTAGAGGAGACGTCCTATCAGCCTTTGATATGGACTGATGTCCTTAAGAGGAGTTCCATCTTCAAACATAATTTTAGTGTCTTTAGTAATAGGGGTAACACAGACTTTTGAGGCAAGAAGACCATTGTCAGACAAGATGTCCAAGGCATATTTCCTTTGGGAAACATGTATTCCCTCTCTTGATCTAGCAATCTCCAGCCCGAGGAAATACTTCATTTTTTCCAAATTCTTTACCTTGAAGGTGTCATCTAAAGACTGCATGATCTGCTCAATGTGAGGGAGATGATTTCCTGCAAGTATAATATCATCAACGTAGACTAATAAAATAGTGATGTTAGTTTCGAATATCTTTGTAAACAAGGAATGGTCATATGCAGATTGAGAAAAACCACAAGCTTTAAGGTGATATGAAAGTTTGGCAAACCATTGCCTGCTGGCTTGCTTCAAGCCATGTAGGGACTTCCTCAGTCTGCAAACCTGCCTATTCTCTATACCACTACACCCTGGTGGAGGAAGCATATAAACTTCTTCATCTAGCTTTCCATGAAGGAAAGCATTGTTCACGTCCAACTGCTTCAAATGCCTATTTTGTGCAGAGGAAATGACAAGGAGAAATCTAATGGTGGTCAATTTTGCTATAGGGGAAAAAGTATCCAAATAATCGATGCCCTTTAGTTGAGTGTAGCCCTTGGCTACAAGTCTTGCTTTGTAACGTTCCACTTCACCACTTGCATTGTATTTTATCTTATAAACCCATATACATCCTATGGGTTTTTTGCCTTGTGGAGGATCAACAACTTCCCAAGTCTTATTCTGTTCAAGGGCTTTAATTTCTTCTATCATGGTCTTCCTCCATTCAGGAAAAACAACAACTTCATTGTGAGAGTGCGACTCTTTGTTGATGGATACAGTAAGAACATATTTCATGTGTGAAGGAGAAAGTCTACTATAATTAAGACAAGAAGATAAAGGATGAAGAACATTAGTATCGTTACTATTTATATGAGAGCTAAGTTGGCAGTGATAATCCTGTAAACAGGTGGTAGTTCTTCTATTTCGAGTGGAACGTCTCAAAGGATCAATGATGTTTTGAATATGAGATTTAGTGTAGGGCTGAAGATGTTCAGTTTGAGTGTTATCAGTGTTGTAATTAATAGGTTCAAAAAGGTGATTAAAGTCAGATATCTGATATGCTTTATTTTCTTGTAAAACAGGATCAATTTGATTGGCATAAAGAAACACTTTTTCATAGAAACTAACATCTCTAGAAACAAAAATCTCCCTACTCTTAATGTCCAACATAACATATGCTTCAGTGCCATTTGATAACCTAAGAACACACATTTCCTAGTTCTTGTGTCAAATTTAGATCTATTTCTTTGTAAGCAATAGGCAAAACACAAGGATCCAAAAACCTTAACATCATCGAAATTGGGTGTGGTTTTATAGACTAACTCATAAGGGATTTTTCCTTTCAAGACTTTAGTAGGCAAACGATTTATCAGGAAAACAGACTGCATAATAGCATAGGACCAGAAAACCATGGGAATATTGCATTGAAAAATGAGACTTCTACAAACTTCCAGAATATGTCTATGTTTTCTTTCTACAATAGAGTTTTGTTGGGGAGTTTCTATGCATCTCTAGTTTCAGCTTTTGTTTTCATCAGAAATATCCAATAGAACCTATAGTGATCATCTACTATAGTCAGAAAAAATCTATGCCCATGTATAAAGGTGGTGCTGTAAGGCCCCCAAATGTTGACATGTATCAAATCAAAAATATGTTCAGAATATGAATTACTATTATTAAAAGAAAGTCTAGTTTGTCTTGAGAAATGACAAACATCACAAGGTTTGGTTTCACTAAACACAATGCAAGGAAAACGTTTACTGATAAGATGTAAATCTTTATCTGACGGATGCCCCAAAGCCTTTTGTGCTATATTCCCTCGTCTTGGCTTTTTGAGCTGTCACTTCGTGCCTCACTAATGCTGGAAAAGGAGTTCACAATCCTTGCTGCCTCTAACAATTTCAGTATGTATAACCCTTCTTGTAGCCTAGCTTCTCCAATCATCTTCAAAGAACACGCATCTTGGATCTGACACAACTCAGAGGAAAAAATTAGCTTCCAATTGTGGTATTTAACAATCTTTTGCACAAAGATAAGATTAAAAGAAAATTCAGGTACAAAGGACACATTATACAGGAAAAAATTCTCAAAAAGTTTCACAGTGCCATTATAATGTGCAAATATATGTGATCCATTCGGTAGTTTAATGCATGTGGGCTTTATCTTTCTAAAAACCACAAAATTAGAAGCATTAAAGGTAACATGATATGTTGCCTCTGTATCTAAAATCCATGTATTATTTCTGGTCTTACCATCAGAGGCTTTCTCACCAGTGGAATCAGTCACGAGATTGTTAACCTTGTGTGAAACGTCGCCTTTGACTTCTTGAATCAACTTCATGATTTGATGCATTTGTGCATCTGAGAAAAGATTACTTTCTTTTCTTATTTGTTGATCTTGCTGTTTATTCACAGTTTCTTCCTTCTCAGTAATAGTGTTGTTAACAACCTTTTCACCTTTGGTCTTATACCAAGGAGGATTACCGTGCTTTGCATATCACTCATCTACGGTGTGGTATAATTTGTGGCAATAGCTGCATTGTTTGCCATTATTCTGATTTTTGTGCTTGCCTCATCCTTGCCCCTTCCAATTCTCATTATTACTTTTGGAGGTTCTTTGATCCTCAGTGGTTGCTGCACTTATCAAGATCTTATTGGCTTCTATGGTATTTCCAGCAAGTTGTCGTTCTTGTTGCATAACAAGAGAGAAAACACGATTTATACCTAGTAATGGTTCCATCAACAAAATTTGGGTCTTCACAGTACCATAAACATCATTGAGACCTTCAAGAAACACATGATGTACTCGAATTCTTTGTGCTTGATAACTATTTTAATGAAATCACATTCACACTTAACCTTGTAGGTGCAGCCCAACGTTGGTCTGAGAGATTCAAGTGCCTCCTACAATGCTTTTAGATCTGTGAAGAAAACTATGACAGATCTTTCTCTCTGTTTGGTTGAGTGTAGTTCTTGAAGGAGATCATAGATCCTGAAATGGTCCCCTTTCGAAAAACATTCGCGAAGATCGTCCTACAAATCTTTCACGTTTTCAATGTACACGACGCTTTGAGCGATTTGGGAATTCATGGCGCGCGTCAACCATGATATTACTATCATGTTGCATCTTTCTCAGGCGTCATGGAAGGTAGTTCCTTGTTCTGGAGTTTTGACACTACTATCGAGAAATTTGTGTTTGTTCTTGGAAATCAAGGCATGTTTCATGGCACGACTCCAAGCATGGTAATTGGCCCCATCAAGCTGAATGTTGATCAACGTTGCCCCTGGATTTTCACCAGGATGCAAGTAAAAAGAACTTGAAGGATTCTGAGATTCATTTGTGGTAGCGGTATCCCCTGACGCCATCAAGAAAGCAAGAAGAAAACAAAAGGATTTCGAATGAAAAGAGAAGAGAAACAATGAGGGAGACCTGACTTAGCGGAAGCAAATGCTTCTGATACCATATTGAGAATACATGACTGCTATCACTTTGATAGCCAGAGAGACAAAGAGAAAGTAAGGAAATTTTTGATATATTCAGCGTGTTAAAATGTTAGGTATACATGGCTTATATACAGAATTCTAAAACAAAAAAAAACAGAAACAAAAAATATTGATAAACCGGTAAAACCCAACACTGGTTGATGATTTAACCTCTATCATTATTACGATGTCTATTATGATGAGTTGTTATTGGTTTTAGCCTGTAACATACGTTTTACTATTTAGCATAGAACTAATTACTCGTAGTAACTAATCTATTATATTTAAAATGGAGAGTCTTAGTTTAAACTTACGTGCGAAGTGTAATTGTTTTACTTTTTGATTGTCCATTTGGTAATGTGAAATTGGGCTTGCCATATCCACACTTGAATAAAATCTATCCTGTAACATCCTGTAATGTTCAGGTTCTAAACTTTGGAATTTAAAATGTTCCATTTTTTATGGTTTGTTGTGAAACATAGGAAGGGGATTTTAAGAGGGCCCTAATTGTGTATTTCCTTGTGTAGGTTGAGCAATAGGTTATTGAAGTGGTCAATCATATAGGTTAAATTGCAACAAAATTTCCAAAGAAGTGTGCAATAATTTTTTATCTTTCACGAGGGTAATTAGCTATAACTGTTAATAAACTGTATTTACTTTAGGAATGACTATTTTGATTTGCGACTTGTTTTTCACTTTTATGACTAAGTGAACTTGTAGGAGATATTATGACACATGCACATGCTATGAAATGTCTAAGTACTTTTTGTGAAGTTGTTGATCAAAGATTAATTTTTGAAAGACTAAGCATGGTTTCCCTTGATAAGCATATATGTTAGTTGTTTTAGGGCATATGTGTGTCCAAGTAGGTGAATCCTATAAACAAACATTTATACAAGGTGAATTTAGTGTCAATTATGCGTGTTTTTGTGAAAGATGGTTGGCTTAGCAAAATGATATCATATTTTGTTATAGTACTAATTGTCATTGACTATTATTCTTTGGTAGAAAACTCTCTCAAAGATGGTTGGCTTAGCAAAATCATATCATATTTTGTTATAGTACTAATTTTCATTGACTATTATTCTTTGGTAGAAAACTCTAACAATACCCTTTTTTGGTACAGGGTAGTAAATGGTTTTCTTGAGTACCTTGGCAAAGATCTTAGAATCATCCATCACATTGTTCTACATGGTGCACCTTTTTTAAATAAGTTATAGTTGAAAATTAATTTGGTGGTGTGTCTTGAAGGAAAAACTTGTAGGGAACATGATATGAACCATGAAAAAAAAGAGCAGTGCAATAATAAGCAAGGTTATGAGAAGCTCAATAGAAAGAAGAAAAGGCCCAATTGGATGGGGTATTTTGTTACTGATCAGGATAAACATAAAAAATAAAGTTTATCTTTTTCCTATTGTTTGTTATGGTTAACGAATTATATCTATCGTAGATTTTCCCTTTTTCCTTCCAAAGAATAAGATAGAAAAAACTTCTACTATCTTCTCTTTTTGTTTCGCTTCTTTGCCTTATTTGTTCTATTTCCCGCTCCCTCAATTCTCCTTCGAGCAAATGATTTTCTCTGATAACATATCAATTGGTGCTTTCACTGAGAGGTTATGACAAATCTTCTAATGTTATTTGTCAACACCCAATTTTAATAATAATAATCTTATTTTTCTTATTTTCTAGACAACTAACTTAAATATGTAACCAAAAGTTTTAAAATAGAAAAATAAACTAAATAGAAAAATAAGGAAAAAAAACTTCTGTAATAAAAATAAGTTTTTAAAAGATAAACACAAAAAAAAACAAAAAAAAATGATTAAGAATAAGATATATATAATAAAGTAAAAAAAATAAAATAAAAATAAAAAGATATATATAACTTTTACTAAAGAAAGAAGTAAAATTAAAATTAGAAAAAGTAAGGACATTTCAAAATAAGTGGTTATATGTTACTGTTATTCAACTGCATCCTCCTTATACTCCCTCGATCTAGATTCTCTCCCTATTTCTCTCAACTTCAACACATAGTTAATATCTTAGATGATGCTAAAAAGAATAGAAAAAAGGTCTCAGGATCTCATAATTACTCTCTTTGCTTTTTTTTTTTCTTTCTTTGCTTCATTAAACAAGGTTTTTTCACACAACAAATAACGATACATTTCTTGTTTATCCACGGTCATCTTCTTCCCAAGGTCAAAAAGATCCTTTCTGAATTTCACCCTCATCATCTTTTATTAGTGATCATTCTAGAACAACTCACACTAAGAAATCACACACTTCTGTACAAAACACAGAAAAAACACCTGAAAAATACTCCTTGGAGGGGCATAACCCGCACCAACCCACGTTTCATGGGTCTCCTTCTTCCTCTTCACCACATAATTCCTCCATGTTCTCTGAAACCTATTCACGTTCCGCACCCTCCACCATCACCAATTCCCTAAGACCACCAACGCAGAGCCTCTTCGGAATTCCCCTTCCTTCTCCGCCAATCCCACACGACGACCCTAATTCAACAAAAATCATCTTGTTTCTTTCGATTTCCTCCATCCGCAGCACAATTGTGACGAAGCCACCTGCAGAAAACGTGACCACCACCATTCCACCATCCCTGTCATTTCCGGTGCTATATTCATGTTAAAAACTGTGTATCGGTGTGGAATTTTTGATAATGCGTGAGTTTGAAAAGTGTGCTTAAATGAAGTGAGGTTACATAATTTGGAGTGGCTAGGAATGTTTTTCAGAGAAGTAGTTTCATATGTTTCAGTATAGGTTAACTCAATTCATTACTTGCGCACCCCATTCTTATACATTTCACCTTTGTTCATTTACCTGTACCCATTGTAAATACTTACACCCTATCGGATTGTTAATTAGAAATTTATGCCGTCTGCACCCCTGATTTAGCTATCATACCCATGCTTTATGCTTCATTTGGTTTTATGTTTTTTTATATATAAATTTATTTTTCTCTTTTAAATCAAAATGTTTTCCTAAATAAAGTTTGATTATCATGTAGTCTCATGCTTGCTTGATAATTAAGTGTTTTTCTTAAATAAATTTTAATTATCATGTCTAGTCTCGGACTTGCTTGATAATTAAATGTTTTTTTAATTATCATGATTTTCATAATTTAAATTATTATGTCGAGTCTCGGACTTGCTTGATAATCATTTTTCATAACTTTAATTATCATGTTGAGTCCCAAACTCGCTTGATAATCATGATTTTTCATAACTTTAATTATCATGATTTTCATAATTTAAATTATTATGTCGAGTCCCGGACTTGCCTGATAATCATTGTTCATAAATTTAATTATCATGTCGAGTCTCGGACTTGCTTGATAATCATTTATCATAACTTTAATTATCATGTCGAGTCTCGGACTCGCTTGATAATAATTAATTTTCATAACTTTAATAATCATGATAAGTCTTAGACTTTCTTGATAATTAAAATATTTTAAAATATTTTTCATAACATTCATTATCATGTCGAGCTCAAACTCGTTTGATAATCATTATTTTTCAAAACTTTAATTATCATATAGAGTCCCAGACTCGCGCTTTTTAGAACTGCCATGGAATTAATATAGTTTTTTATTGTTATAGAATTTTATGTGAAAGACATTTTGCGGTAAATTAAAATTAAGTTTATCTCTAATTAAGTTTATCTCTAATTAGACATATATTTTATATATTTGAATTTCCATTTTTTTATTATAATTATAATAAGAATATAATACTTTTTAGAAAGTTTTCCCCAAGCTTGATAATAATTATCTTCATAATTATTTTCATAACATTAATTATCATGTCGAGTTCCGAACTCGCTTGATAATCATTATTTTCATAATTGTAATTATCATGTCGAGTCCCAGACTTGTTTGTTAATAATCATTTTTTTAATAACTTTAATTATCATGTCGAGTCTTGTACTCGCTTGATGATCATAATTTTTTATAGCTTTAATTATTATATCGAGTCTCGGACTCGCTTGATAATCATAGTTTTCATGACATTAATTATCATGTCGAGTCTTGGACTCGCTTGATTATCAATATTTTTCATAACTTTAATTATCATGTCTAGTCTTTGACTTGCTTGATAAATAATAATTTTTCATAACTTTAATTATCATATCGAGTCCCAAACTCGTTTGATAATCATTATTTTTCATGACATTAATTATCATGTCGAGTCTTAGACTCGTTTGATAATCATTATTTTTCATAACTTAATTATCATGTCGAGTCTCAGACTCGCTTGATAATAATTATTTTTCATAATTTTAATTATCATATCGAGTCCCGAACTTGCTTGATAATAATTTTTCATAACTTTAATTATCATGTCAAGTACCAGACTCTTTTGATAATCATTATTTTTCATAATATTAATTATCATGTTGAATCTCATACTCGCTTGATAATCATTATTTTTTATAACATTAATTATCATGCCGAGTCTTGTTCTCGCTTGATAATCATTAGTTGTTATACTTTTTAATTATCTTTTTGGGTCTCGGACTTGCTTGATAATTACTTTTTACAACATACAAAACTTCTCTAAAACAATTTGAGTTTACAAACCCTTCTATCTTTTCTAAATAGTTTTTTCATCTAGAACTGCATGATCCCTGATTCTTCGTTCTGATTTGAGATACGTAGGAGCAAGGTCAATCCTTATCGGGTTTACCTTCCAAAAGTCACATATTTTTCAAACAGTTTTTTTAATTATTATTTTTTATTTTAGAATTACGTGATCCATAATTTTCCATTTTGAATGGAAATACGTAGGACAAGGCCAAGTCATTGTCGGGTTAACCTTCAAAAAAATTAAAATCTTTTCAAAATCATTTTTCATAGTCTTTTATTTAGAACTACGTGATTCCTGATTTTTCATTTTGAATGGAAATACGTAGGAGCGAGGCCAAGTCCTTGTCGGGTTCACCTCCCACAAATTTAAAATGTTTTTAAGATCTTTTTCCAAATAGTTTTTTAAGAACTACGTAACCTTGATTCTCCATTGCAAATGAAGATACGTAGGAGCAAGGTCAATCCTTGTCGGGCCCAACTAAAATTTTCAACAATATTTTATTTACCAATTTGTATTTTTCTGTCTGTTTGATGTTTTGGGGGAAAACTAATATTTTAAACATTTAATTAATTTTGCACACTTAATTAAAGGGAATCGTTTTTGGACGGACGTTGTGGGGTGCTAATACCTTTCCCACACGTAACTGACTCTCAAACCCGAACTTGGTTTCAAAGACTATTTCTTTTTAAGGTTTTTCTATAATTTTCCTTAATAAACTATGGTGGCGACTCTTCTGTATTTTTAAAATAATTTTTTCGTCATCCCATCATGACCCCGGTTGCGACATTGTTGAATCAGCCACCCTTGAAACCGTTAATCTCCACCATTAGAACCATCTCCACCAAGTTAGAAAACCTCGAAAACACCCTAGCTAAATCCAAAGTGAAACCCAGCTTACAAGTGGACCCATCAGTCCAACCCATACCTACTCACATTAGGTTGGAGGTTCTGAGATTTAACAGTAACGATCCTTTAGGTTGGACATTCAATGTGAACCATTTTTTTATTATCATTGGACTATTGATGAGCAATGGTTGCATATTGCCTCTTTCTATATGGAATGTGAAGCTCTCAGTTGCTATCAATGGATGCATTCAAATAAAGGCCTTAGAACATCGATTTCCCCATCGGATTTTGAAGACCCACGAGGTGCCTTGTTCAATTTGACTCAAACAACCTTTGTTCGAGAATACTAGGCATAATTTTAAAATCTCACCAACCGGGTGAATGGTCTTTCTACTCCATTATATCTTAGTGGCTTTACCTGTAGACTCAAATCAGAAATACGTTAGAGGTAATTTTGTTTCGCCCCAACTCACTCTCCGAAGCAATCAGTCTTGCTAAATTACAAATGCTAAGCTCATCTGTTGAAATTGAGATTCAACACTGCTAAGCCCATCCAGGGTACAATTGATGAGGCTGCTTCGTCGCGGTACTCGCCGGAAAACCTCTCGAATCGGTGTCCCTTCAATTGAAACTCGCGGTATGCGAGGAAAACGCAGCGGAATACTCAAGTTATAGTGTTTAGGACTCAAATCTCTCTGGTTTCTCATTGGTTTGGGGCAACTCGAAGAGGTAAAAACCTAATCTAGGGTTTAGGGTTTGAGTAGAGACGAAAGAGGGAGTGTTCTCAACGAAATTTAACATTCATCTTAGTTATGATTACAATAGATGGCTGGCCTTTTATAGTGAGAAGAAGGCCACCGTGAGAGATTGAACGAAAGATGGAAAGAAGAACACCGTTCTAACAATCCTAACGGTGAGATCCTAAACTAACGACTATGAAACTACAAGTGCCGTGAAGAGGATAGCACGCATATGGAATCCTTAGCGAAAAATGGTGAGGGACGTGTTTGAGCTAAACGTAAAGAAGCTCATGGTTTGAACCCGAGAGACATGCTCCCAACGTAAGAGAATCAAAGGTGGAAAAACGCGTGAACCCTAATGGAGATGTTGGCTTCAATGGGCTGTGTGCGTGAAAGATATTCAAGCGGAAGCTATTTGGGCTAAAGCCCAAATACATGGCTCTTCTAAAGACACTGCAAAAGCGGGATCCGTATGATGCTGGCCACACATGATTCCTATAAACAATTGGGTGCAAGCCCACAAGAAAGGTGCACGATGCAGGTTTTTGTTGGAATGGGCCGCAACAAACTAAGGCCCACAACGCACATGTTTGTAGAAGTTGATCTGCATTTAATAAAAGCCAATTTTAGAGCAAACATTTATTTAATTAAAAATAAAGAAAATAAAAGAAATGGCCTAGGCATCGACCCAATTCTATAAGCCTTGTTGGGGTCACATCATCCCCTCCCTCTTGAAGACGTTCTATCCTCAGATCAAGAGGTTATTGAAAGGCCCACAACAATCAATTTTGAAAGTTCCACCAGGATCAAAAACAAACCTGCAATAGTCATCAAATAAAATTATAATGAAATCATAATGACAATACAATATAATTGATTGGAGAATGGGTGAAAATGGGCTTATAACATTGGAAAAAGTTGGTATTAGGCCCACTTCACAATAAGAATGTCTTACACTTTGACTTAGATGATTTTTGAAAAGGATTTTAGAGTCAAAGTGTATTTTGGCACAATATTTTGAGGAGTATGAGATAAGTGAATGAGATAAAGAACAAAAGGTTTAAGAAGGAAAAAAAACAAGAGATTTAATGAAAATGTGAGAAGAGTTTAAAGATGGGAAAACTCCCTTTGGAACTTGGGTCTTCATGAAAGGAATTGGTGAAGGATTACACACCAAATCCCTAACAATGAGTTCCCTCGAGGTTGAATTACTCTTTAACTCTACCACTTTTGATTTTCTTTCAAACTCACTCTCTTTTTTTAATTTCTCTCTTGCTTCAAAGTCTTTTCTCTCATTCTCTTCTTTGAATTTTCTAATATTCTCCTCCTTTGCCTTTTCTTCTTCATCTCTTTTTTTCCTCTCTTTTATCTCTTTTTCCTCTTGTTCTCTTTTAGCACAAAGCTTCTCAAGCTCTTCTTTTTCTCTCTTATTTTCATACTCTCGAAGCTTTTTAAGTTTTGCTTGCTCTTTCTTATGTTTTGCTCTCTTTTTTTGTTCAGTACAGAGCAAGTCCAAACTGTGCTTAAAATCTTTTTCTAGTCTAGAAAACTTAGTAAGATTTTGGATGAAAGCATCCCCTATGTCAATGAAGTTTTCTATCCTAGCTTGTTGCTCTTTAGTGATCCTAAATGAAGGGGGAATGAAATGTTTCCACATGCATGTTTTTAATTCATAAAATTTATTAATCCATGATTCTCTCCCCTTTTGCACTCTATACTGCCTCTCTTGCCACCACTCAGATGCACGTTCTACAAACTTAGAAGTAACATGCCTAATAATATCAAATTGACTATATTTACTAAACAATGGTTGCACCAATTTCTCTGTATCCCACATCCAATCTCTTAATGATATTGGTCTTATATCTTCCCCAAAGAATGGAATGAATGATGTGATGTAACTCATTACTATTTGCCTACCTAAATGCACACTACTATGCCTATCTAAATGCACACGGCTAGAAGAAGAAAAACTCATTTTGCAAACAGATTTTGAAACACTTTTATCTAAACAAATTTTTCACAAAGAACTTGAAGAATTTCTAAAGAGAAAATAATGGAAAATATTTCTAGAGATACTCCTAGGAAAGGGAGGTTAGTCTCATGGACAAGCTTGGGAACCAAACCTTTCCTATTAAAGATCTCTAAAATTCTTTCACAAAAATTCTCAAGAAAAATTCTAAGCAAAACAAATTGTGTGAAAAACAAAGTTTTGTCAAAGTGTGTGTATTAATTGAAAACCTAAAGACCAAAAGAAGGCCAGCTAGGTGTTAAATGTATGGCACCTAGATATCATGGTGACCTAAAACAAAAATACAAACATACAAATCACACAAAACCTGAACATTAAAACATAAAGACTAAAATCATAAAAACTGAAAAACATAAACTAGACGAAAAATTAAATCCTAAGTGAAGAAGCAAGTGGCCTTTGGAACCCCTTGAACCTCACACTAAACACATTAAAACTATTACAAACTTTGCTAAGGATGGGATTGCTCTAAAGCATTTTCCCACCTAAGCGAAATGAAAGAGAAAACAACAAACTGAAAAAAAAGGAAAATACACAAAGTATGTGATATTACAAAAACAACACAAAAATAAAAGAAGTATGATATGTTATGTCTCTCTCTGTCCAGCCACCAAAGTATGTCTCCCTCAAGTGTTGCTTCCACTTTGATGCTCTCAAGTCTCATCTTACTCCTTTTTCCTCTCGGTAGTTGAGTTCCCAACAAAGTCCTCACCATTCCATTACTCTCATAAGAGGCTTCACCTACAAGGCAAGCTGCTGCGTGAAAGTAAAAAGAATCAGGAAAACAAGAAAAGCTCAAATATGAGGCAAGGAAAACATCAACTGATGGATTTAATAGACAAACTCAAAGGATAGCCAATAAAGACAAGCAAGAAAACAAGCTAACAAATAAAGAAGGCACACAAAAGGAACCTAAGGAAGGTATCTAGAATATGATTACATAAAACCAAAATAAAAAAAGACTAAAAAATAAGTTTAATCATGAGTGATAACATATGCAAACATAGTTGAAATGGACAGTACAAATATGCTGTGGTGACTAGGCCACTTTTACAGAAACACGTTGTGCATTCCAGAACATTTCGTGGCAGATTTTCTAAGCAGATTTGCTTTTTCCAGGGATTCTTTTCATTTCTTCCAATTCTCAAATTGGTTGGACTTATTAGCGTTTGAAGCCACAGGTCACAGCAAGTTCAATTTTCCCATTCCAATTCAACTAGCAAGTGTATATGACAGAGTAGAAGCAATTAATTCAACTCAAAAACAATGATGAAACAAAAGAGGTTCGACCAATGCAGAGCAAATAACAAAGTCATGCATAAGCTTTCACTCAAACAGTTTGACAAACAGAAACAGTAGGGAATTCAATTTCAACTCAAGAAACTATCACAATAAGGAGTGAAATGCAAAGAAAAATTGTTCACACGAAGCAAGCAAAACAGAAACTGCAGTGAAAATAAGCAATCAACATTGTGGAACACAATGACATGGTCTTGACTCTAAACAAAAGTGAAGCACAAAACGGAATGAAGAGAATGCATTTATTTTTTTCCAGACTGAGGCATATAATATAACAGCATCACGATCACCAACTGAATCAATCAACATGAATCAAGACTCACGAAAATGAAAACAGTTCAAACACTCTTTGTATATTACTAAGGAACTGATGCGCCAACACTTTATTTCAATCCAACAGTTTCAAGAATTTGGGCACAGTAGTTATGAATCAGATTGCAAAGATACACTAGATTAAACACAAAAATGTAAGGAAAAGTTGTTTGCATAACAAATATACAAGCAGTACTGGAATTAAAAGCACGATACTGAGTTAAGTAAATAGGAATCACTTATGCACAAGTGTAAAACGGTTTCAACACTGATTCATACAAATATAAAATGCAACTACTGAATTCCAACAACAATTTGAATCAACTTAAATGAGACTGCTAGATAAGAACTGCACCAGAACAGAATCAACCTAAGCAACAACTAAACCAGTTGATTTCCACTAGATTTATCTGAACAAAGACAGATCAATCATAGATATGGAATCATGCAGATATGGTTCAGTCGACAAGCATCACTAGCCAGAAATATACTCCTCAATCAAACATTTATTTAATTAAAAATAAAGAAAATAAAAGAAATGGCCTAGGCATTGGTCCAATGCTATAAGCCTTGTTGGGGTCACATCATCAATGCATTGCCAACTACAAATCATAATACAACTGGGTTGTTATCCACACCAACCCACGTGAAGCCTTTATCAATGAGTAATAATAGTAGATTTAATTGTGATGAAAAATATGCTTGTGGTCATCAAAGTAAATAGCAATTTAATTTGTTGATAGCAACTCTAGAGATTCCTTCCATAGATGATGAGCTACACCATTTGTTGGAACATTTGGATCTTTAAGTTGAACCGAATCCAATGTCTAGCCTTCATAGATGTTATCGTTGAAATATTCCATCTTCAAGTCATTCCATCTTCAATATCGAATTTCCAACTTTACCAAAAACAAATGGTTGCTTTGATAAACAACTTTGCACAACTGTTCGAGAAACTTGACGACCTTCCCCCTCCTTGACGCATTGACTACAAAACTCCCATCCTACAAGGATCCAACCTCGTGAATGTGCGACCGTATAAATATCCTCATTTTTTGATTGAAAGATTGATTGGAGAAATGATGGAAACAAGGCTAATTCAAAGAAATGGTGGCGGTTTTGTGTTGACTATCGAGCTCTTAATGCCATAACCTACAAGGATCATTTCCCAATTCGATCTATTGATGAGTTACTAAATGAGCTCCATGGCACCCATTGGTTTAGAAAACTTGACTTGTGTTTTGGATATCACAAAATTAGAATGCATGAGGCATATACTAATAAGACAACTTTCCAGACTCATGAAGACCATTACGAGTTTCTTTTAACATCATTTGGGCTATACAATGTGCTTGCAACATTTCTAGCCACAATGAATGAAATCTTCCAACCTTATATTCAACGGTTAGTCATAGTTTTCTTTGACGACATTTTAATCTATAGCAAGACACTTGATGAACACTTACTGCAATTGAGAACATTTTTTTATTATTTATTAACTGTTGCAACCGGGGTCACAATGGGACGACAAAATATTCTTTTAAAATACAGAGGAGTTGCCACTATAGTTTATTAAGGAAAACTATAGAAAAACCTTAAAAAGAATAGTCTTTGAAACCAAGTTTGGGTTCGGGAGTCGGTTACGTGGGGGTAAGGTATTAGCACCCCACAACGTCCATCCAAAGACGGTTCCCTTTAATTAAGTGTGTAAAATTAATGTAATTTTTAAAATATTGGTTTTCCCCCAAAAAATCAAACAGACAAACAAATACAAAATTATTAAAGAAACTATTATTGAAACTTTTAGTTGGGCCCGACAAGGATTGAACTTACTCCTACGTATCTCCATTCGCAATGGAGAATCAGGGTTACATAGTTCTTTAAAAACTATTTGGAAAAAGATCTTAAAAACATTTTAAAATTTTGGGAGGTAAACCCGATAAGGACTTGACCTCGCTCCTACGTATTTCCATTCAGAATGGAAAATCAGGGATCACATAGTTCTAAATAAAAGACTGTGGAAAATGATTTTGAAAAAAAATTAATTTTTTTAAGGTGAACCCAGCAAGGACTTGACCTTGCTCCTACGTATTTTCATTCCGAATGAAAAATCAGGGATCACGTAGTTCTAAATGAAAAAACTATTTAGAAAAAATGGAAGGGTTTGTAAACTCTAATTATTTTAAAGAAGTTTTGTATGTTGTAAAAAGTTATTATCAAGCAAGTTTAAGACTCAACATGATAATTAATGTTATGAAAATATTGATTATCAAGTGAGTCTGAGAATCAACATGATAATCCTGTTGTGGGTTTGCTGGATTTCATGGGTGCTTTGATTTCGTTGAGTATCCTAGGGTGGTCGGCGTAGGCCGATTACCCCCTTTGGCGGCTTATGCCGCCATTGCTCATACGCTGTCCTAGGCTGGTTATTCCTTTTATCGTTTTAGGTTATCGGTTCAGGACGGTTAGGCTTAGATCAGCCTAGGCCGGTTACCTGAATAACTTCGCGTGTAGATATGGTGATCGTTTATTATTATTACTTGGTTGAGTTGGCTAGGTGTGGTACAATAAGCAACATATTATATTATCTATTAAAATCAACACTCGCATCTCGATAAAAGAAATTAAGGAAAAAGTATAAAAGATTTTGATTACTAAACTAACATACCAAAAGAAGCTTTCAAATGGAGAGATTTATATATACATATAAGGTTTATGTTTCTTTGACACCTTTTATGCCAACACACATATGCAACTTTCATCTAATATTAATAGCAATAAAGTTCATTCCAGATTTCGTATATTACACGACCAACCATTTCTTTTAACATAACAAACTCACGTTATAAAAGACGATCTCATAAAACCAATGATAATTAGAACATATTTATTTCTAAAGTTAAACTAAAACATATTATCATGAAACGTTATAAGATCCTAAATAGGTGATGTAACATTTCTAAAAAAGACCAGATTCATTATAAACATACTAAAGAGGATATGTATAATATAATGTATAATATATTTCAAAGTATATTTTAAACATGTACAAAAATATACATACATACAAATATTTATAAAAGAAAATTTAAAATAAAATCTTTATGTCCTCCAAACGTTCTTACACCTATCTCGATATGTACAATCATAGCATTTCATTATACAAAAGAGCATATACAAACCAAACATTTTTAAATTTCATCAATTATATATTAAGTTAAGAGAAATTTAAGCAAAAATGCTAGTTATTAATTAATTAACCTGTATTATTGAATAGAGAGTTGTTCTAAAATATCATACGTTATAAACCAAGTTTTTACCGTTAAATAATACATGTTATAATACGAAGCTTTTTGTAAATTCCTAAAGAATGGGTGTAACACTCCAAAAAATACTATCTACTATATTACAAAGGATTTGGATTCTATGTTAGATTTTTTTTCCCTCTATTGTACCTTCATAATACCTGATTATCACTATTATAAATCTATTTAATTTAAAGTTAAAACAATCCAGTGTAATCATATGTAATTAAAAGTATTAAAAACACTATTTAGATACTTTTTATAAACATTTTATGAATTAAAAATACAATAGTTGTATTTTACAATCTATCCGTGTATTTTTGGTTATTTGTCATAGGAATTGATTTCTTCAAAAATTCACAAAAGAACTATGTAATTGTAAAAATTTTCCATCACAGTATAAATAATTTTCTGAATTTATAAATTTACTAACATTATTCATAATATAAAGAAGTGAATGATAGTTTTAAAATTATCTAGACCTGAATTTAAAATAATACAAGCATTGCTTTCAGGAGAACAACTTGACGGGATATGAAAAGCAAAATATCCTATTATTTGTAATTCTTTGACTCTCTTGAGAAACATTTATCAGCAAGTAGTATGAGAGGTGAGAGGCCTGAAAAAATAAGGAGGATCCCAAGCATAGGAGAAACTAACACTAGCAGAACCTTTTAAAGGATTGCCATTGATAAGAAGGCAAGTGTCTCCTTGAATGGAAAGAATTGATTGACTAACAATTTCCGTAGTCTGGAACCCTTGGCATTGCAACTTTATTTGGCTTTGTGCGCAATTACAGTTGTTTGTCACAACAACATTCCACTCGGATTTTCCAAGTATTGTTCTCCCACTTCTTGTTGCAGCAATGTTGATGTTGTTCAAGTTACAATAACTCGATCCTGCAAAATTAATGCAACCAACGCATGCATGAAGAGAGAAGAATGTTGATATAAAAAACATAGAAGTTCATGACAGTTAAAATTATTCTCTCTTGATTTTTTCTTTTATTCAAAGTGCCATTATGTACGGTGGCGGAACTTGAAAAAAAAATTTAGGGGTGCCAAATTAGATTTTTTAAAATTCATTATATGTAACTCTAAGAATTTTAGATAGTTGTTTTTCATAGTCTTTAATTTTTGAATTCTCATGAAAGTTTTCAAGTTTAATTGATGTACATGCATCACAAGTTTTCTTCTTGAAAAAAAAAATCAATTATTTTACTCTTTATCATAATTTTTCTAATATAAAATTACCACATCTCACCTATTTAGAATAATATGAATTTGTCACCACCTAACGACACTCATTTACTCTTTATCATAATTTTTCTAATATAAATCTACCACCTCTCACCTATTTAGAAAAATATGAACTTGTCACCACCTAGTGGTACACCGTACACAAAATTATCACATGTAAAAGGAAACCATATGCTTAAAAAAAAGGTAAAAATAAATCAATTCAAAAGAATAAATTAATTAATCTAAAATGTTCTTTAACTCATCAATTTTACTATGGTGCAATTTTATTTTGAAAAAGAAGTGATATTGAAGGTAAAAATTGAGATAGAAAAGGAATAAATGAAAAAGAGATAGAGATATAAAACAGAGAAATAAAAAGAAAAGGAAAAGAGGAGAAAGTATGTATTAAATTTAAAAAAACTTAAAAAATTAATATAAATAATATAATATATAAATAAATAATTTAAATATATATGAAAAATTAAACTAAAAAAAAATTGGAAGCCATGACTCCCCTATGTCATTGAAAAGGTCCGTTAATGATTATGTATGAATTTCAAAGAAAGTTGTAGTTTTCGGGTGACAATGATATACACAATCACCCTCTGACTTTAATGATGATAACAAGACAAAGAAAATTTATGAAATATATAAAATGAAATAAAATATACCTTTGATAACAAAACTAAGAATGAGAATGGAAATGAAATAGGAGAAGGTTGTCGCCATTCTTGGTGAGTGACTTGTAACACTCTTGTTCTCTAATGAAACAAAGACACAAATCCTCAGAAGATGATTGTTTAATGTGTTCTATGTTGCTCATATTTAAAGAAGTTTTGATTGACATCAAAATATAAATATTAATTGTCCATAATTATAAATATTAATTAAAAAATTAATATAAAGGCAACTAATCTTGAAATAATAAATATAATGAATGTAATAAAAATAAGTGCAATTAAACTTAAAATAATAAATAAAATTAATTATACGTATATATTATTTTGATTATTTTTATGGTTACTAGAACCCTCCACACCACACTCTTATGTTGTTAATATAATTGTCCATAGTTATAAATATATTAATTGAAAAATTAATATAAATGGAATTATATTTAAAATGATAAATGCAAATCAATGTAATAAAAATATAACAATTCAGCATAAAATAATAAATAAAATTAACTTTATGCATGTATTATTATTTTATTGTTATTGTATTCCTATCAAGTTTGCATTTCTATTCATTAGATGATTCATTATGATTAGACAATTTAAGTTTGAATCGATTAGAGTTTTGAACTAATCAGACAATCCATCGACCATGAGATATCGTTTGCGCATTTTGATGTTAACATTTGAATTATTTTTACTGCTCTGAATATTTATAATTTTTTTTATGAATTAATAGAAAGGAACAAGTTGCAACGTTAAAAGTGTTTCAAGATAATCAAATCAAAATCAAAAGATTTAATGAGTAAATTATGTCCCTTGAAATTGAATTTTCTTTGAATTATCAACTGTCATTTAACAATGTATATATAAAAATATTCCTTTGTGAATAATCCAAAATAAAGATGTTCATACCTATTAGTGAAGAATCAATTTAATAAGTTTTGATGAAGTTTTCTCTACCCTTTCATATTCAATTCAAGGTAAAATTTAGCAAAAAGAGAGTTTTAATTTCAATCTTAACAAGGTTTGAAATCACAACCACTTAATTACAAAGTCAACACACAACCAAATCAACCAATCATGTTTCATGATAATTTCTATAATTTTAGGATTACATTATCACTATTCTCATTCAATCATACCCTTAAAATAATGCACATAATAAAATATCATACAATTGGCATACATATAACTTGAACTCAAGTCCTTTCACAAAATCAAGTACTCTTAACCACTTGAGCTAGTACTTTTTCATGTCACAACAATTATCATTAAATGCCATAAAGGCTTCTACTACCCGTATTTATTAAATAATTATTTATTTAATAATTTAAATTTTCTCGGGTCTTTCATTCTACACGGAGTTGCCATATCACTGTCACATAGGAAAACCATTAGTCAAACTTGATCAGACGAGAAACTTAACTAAAGACACTAAGAATACACAACGAAACTAAGTAGGCACATAAGTCCACAGACTCTAAGGAACGGTCATTCTAATACCATAAATGTAACGTCTCTTTTAATAAACAAACTTAATGAAACGAAACATCACACAATATAATATAAAGAGCAAAGTGGCGGAGTATCAACGTCACTCCTTGAAATTGTCCAAATAAGGGAAGAAACCAAGGCACACCACGATGCCAACAACAATACGAGTAAGGAGTTTAACAGTAGTAAAGAAAGTGCCCAAGGGCAAAGAAATACATAGGCTGCAACCCTTAAGTAAAATCAGAAAAAGTGGGGTCCGACCTAAGATGAGCTATGTAGCGGAATCTCCATTAACCTATTGACCATGAGGAGTTCTCGCATCTACTCTCATCAATAAATTGATGATCATCGCAAAGAGAGAAAATCACACACATAGAACATACAACAAGCAGAAAGGGTAAGCTAGAGTAGGAAAAACATATTATCATATGATTTCATACATTTTCATAATCAAAGATACATACCTCAACCAATCATGTGATGACTTGCAAACAATACACTAAGACTCAAGACATGACTTATCCAGATACATATAATTAGTCGGATTCACCGGATGCTTGCACTTGTGGTGGCCTCTACTGCTCTACAGAGCCAATTGCCAATGGGTTTCACCCTACCACTCACAAGATTAGCCTTAAAAGATCTAAGGCTTCCTACTACCCTCACCACTTGAGTCAGTACGATCTACGTGAGACTAACTGATTCTTTAGAGTGTCAGGATGCAATCTTTACCTTGAATCCTTACTAAATTATATAATGAGGCACCACCACAAACTTCGTGGAATTACATCCTAAGTATGAGGCACCACCTTGAACTCCCACTAACAGGGGTCATGGAATTACGTCCTTAACATGAGGCACCACCACACAACCATCATGGAATTACGTCCTGACCAATGAGGCACCACCATGCAACCATCAAGGAATTATGTCCTCACCACACCAAAATCATGTTTCTCCAACCAACATAAAGTCATTTAACATGTCAATTCCATACCAACGTAGATAACTAACCATCCCATACATGTTACATGCCAAGATCATGCCAAACTCATTATTATAACCCACAACATCAAAGATTTCATACATACTCACATGCTTGTCACTTTAACTAGAGCAAACCATCCAATCATACCATCAATAACAAGCATGTGAGAAAATAGTGCAATCTGCGTCAGGTCTCGCTCAAACAAGGAGCCCTCGTTGAGGCGAGAGGAGTGCTCTCGCTCAAGCTATAGGCTCTCGCTTAGGCGAGACTATGAACTGAGGTCCTGGGGGTTTCGCAAACTCTCGCTTAGGCAAGGCCATCTCGCCTAAGTGAGATGGCTTTTCACTCAAAACCCAGTTCTTTCTCGTCTGAGCGAGTGTTCGAGATAAAATCCTTATGCGAGCTTCTACTACTCTCGCTTAGGCGAGACGAGCTCGCTTGGGCAAAAACAACTGTTCTCCCTCATTGTTCCACGCCCGTACAACCAGAGATTTATCCAAATAGCATACCAAGCATATTCCTTACAAAGTAGGCACCACACCATCACTAGAAATGCACACCAAACCCAAAAGCATGCAAAATAAACTTAAGATACGAAACCCTAGCTTCCTTTACCTAGAAAATGATAGCAGAATATCCCGACACCCAAGCAAGTGAGTACGACAGACCACGGAGCAGATTCACGAGCTGAAAAATAGCGGAACAAATTCAAAATGGGTTACCATGGTGAACCCTAGTTAGAATCATGATGACAGAGTTGGAAATGAAGAAGGTACAGTGGAGAATCAACTTACATGGACTGAAAAAATGGAGTTGAGCTAACACGAAGAAAAGTCAGACCCAAACCCTAGCAAAGCTTTTGTGGAGAGAAAAGGGGAGAATGAGAGGACTAATTTTGGTAAGTTAGTGCAGAATGAGGGACCTTGGCTGCTTTAGGGACGTTTTTAATATAATTTTATAAGATTTAATCTGTTAACTGCGAGAAATATTTTAATATAACTTAGAAAATATATAATTAAAATATTATCTTACTAATATTTTATGCACTTTTAATTTTATGTTATTTATTGTTAATGGTTATATTTTTTAAACAAATTAATATTGTATTTAATCAGATGTATTACAATTAACTTTTGTATCTTCATCTTTTATCTATAAATACCACATAGGTGCATAGGGAAAAGCCACAACAAAAACTAGAGTTCTCTCGAAAGTGTTCTACTTTTCTTCTCTGTATTATCTCTTTAAACAGTGGTGTTCAAAAGGTTCAAAGATCCTTCACTGCACTCGATCGATCTGACTGACAGGTTGTTGTATCTTTGAAGAGAAATGCATATGCAGTGGGGCGTTTCCTCTCTAAGGATAGCGTTATGCATGCCTTAAGAACTGTTGAGTTTGTTTAATATTCTTTGATTCATATGTATGTCTTGGTATTATTATTGCTCTAACTATTATTATTACTATCTTATTCATATTTTTATTATTATCAGTATAATTTGTTTAATTATTTTCTAAAATTCTTAGAGAGAAAAGCCTTATTCATTTCTATCATTAAAGACAATATAGAGCAAAAGATTGAAAACATTTCTTTTTATAAACGAATGTGTTTGTTTTAGTTATAATTAAATTAGTCTTAACTAAGCCTAAAAATTTATGTGTATAATTATTTTTATTTCTATTGGTAACAATAAATGAAATTATGGATAAATGAAATTATGGCTAACTGAATATTTTTTTGTGGTGATGTCTAAAACTAATGTTTTTTCTATTATATTAATTTATGCTTTAATATCTTCTACTCTTACAATTGATAAAAATGTTCTATATCATGTGTATATTTTAAGTGTTTTGTATGAAAAAAATTATGAAATAATTTATCATATTAAAACTATTATTGTGTTATGGAAACCACTTGAACTAAACTTTGCATTTACAAGGAAAAAAAAGTTTAGCTTGATATTTATATGAAAAAAATGACTGATAATATATATATTTTTCATTACATTTATGAATTTAAAAATATTATTTATGACATGAAATTAAAATGAATTATTTTAATTGACATCATCTTTATGATCATGCGTTTGACAAAAAAAAAATCTTCGTATCAAAAATTAAGGGATGCTCAAGAAAAATTAAATTTGTCTTCTAGAAATTATTTTATTTTTTAAAAGGAGTTTTTCATATTTCTGGATTTAGAAACTTCCTTGCTGCTCAATAAGATTATGGAATGGTTTTTATGTACAATAAATTATTATTTCTAGATATGTGTTGGTTGGTACATCATATATTTGTGGTGGTTGGTTTGAGTTTAGTACATTTATCTTGTAATAAAATATTTAGTATTTTTTCTTTAATTATTACAAAATTTAAGTTGTAATATATGATATACTATTATTACAATTGTTGAGAAGTTTGGTTAGAGATCATTCAAATTATTAAATTTTGAGGTACAAAATTAATTAAATAGAGAAGTTATGATACATGTCTTTATAAATGATTGTTTTTGTGTAAAACTTATGGAATTATTCATTAAGCAACATATTCATAATTTAATGAAGCTTCGACACGCCATGACAATTGCGCCTTTGTGTCGAACTCCCGTGGCAGACACAAACATGTGACCGATGTGCGTACGACGCCATGTCAGATATTGGGGGTTGGGCCCAACACGACCTTGTTTAGGGACACACTAGAGAAGACATGACTTGACTCGAGAAGGCGTCGCGATGGCTCCTCTAGGTTGGACGACAACATTGGTGTTGAGGGTCATGGTGGTCTCTGATCTGGTATCGAAAAGTTGAGGGAGATCATGTTGACTCTAGTTAAGCCTCTGATTGCCACCGATGTCACCAATAATGACTATGATGGATGACAGGGCTGACTCATGGGTAACGCGAGTAAAACACTCGCTTTAGGCCTCCAACAAAATAAGGCCTCAAATCTTTTTTTACTACTAATATTTTTATATTAAATTAATTATAAAATTATGTTTTAGAAAAAAGGCCTCAAAATTTTTTTTAGTATACCTCTATTAAATTAATTATAAAATTATGTTTAAGAATGACAAGGCCCAAAAAAATATTTTATTACTATATTAAATTAATTATAAGTTTATGTTTGAACATAAAATTTAATTAAATTAATATTGTCTAATAATTTTTATTGGTATTAAAAATGATAATTAATGAGTTAAATTTATTTTGAGTAAATTATAATTTTGTTTACGAAATGAGAATGATTAGTGTTATCTTTATTCTCTTACAATCAAGGAAAATATACTTTGACTCCCGTCATTTACTCCCTAACGTGGCTTAGGGTGGGTCATTGATTCTTTCAAAGAAAAAGATAGTGGTACATTAATCAATGATCCACACTAAGCCACGTCAAAGCGTAAAGATAGTGTTATTTTTATTTTGTTTTGGATTTGTATTAAAATTAGAAATGCATTTCTTCTCTCCAATCCTATTTTTCGGTATTTTTCAATTTACGTGTTTGAAGAGTTTTTTTTTTCATATATCTTGCTCACTTACTATAGAAGAACAATAATTTTTTATTTTTATTAATGATTAATCTTGTTCCTGCAGAGAACAAACAAGATAAGTTAGGCACAAGCGTCACCTTACCCACGTAGTCCGCTATCTCCTTAGTTGGCCTCTTCCCGGTTGATACATGTCGGCTTGGACCCAGGATGGGTTACCTGTAGAAGGGACTCCGAAGCTCAAGTGAGTCAAAATTCTCAAAAGGTCAAATCAGGTGATTAATGGAGTAATGAATGCATACCTTTAATTACTGTGGTCCACGCGTATTTATAGAGTATTAATTATGTTTGGTTACGACATGGGTTGGGCCCTAGTTTAGGCTGTAGGTGGGCTTGGGCCTTGGCCCAGGCCCTTAGTTCGTGTTTCGTGGGCTTATTGGATGGTAGGAGGGCTTTCATTTCGCTAAGTCTTTAAGAACGGTCTGATTCGGTTACTTCTCCAGTAGGCGGATGTCGTCTTTGCCCGTGCACTGTCCTAGGTTGTCCGTTTTGCTATTAGTTTAGGATTCGTTCAGTTATGAGTTTAGGTCTATGCCGGCCCGAGTCGTGTACTTGGGTTGTTTCCGGCATATAAGTAAGGGTCGTTATTTATATGGTTAAGTTGGCCATGTATGGTATAGTTAAGTTGGCCAGGTACGGTACACCAGTCCCTCAGCCTTTGCCGATATAGTGTGTCGGCGAAGGATGATATGTGCTGATGTACTAATCGTGACCGGCTAGGTGTGATACAACTGGTATGAAATGTTGTGTGTTGTATGATTCTGGAGCGACACATTCTTTTGTGTGAAATAGTTGGGTCTGCCAGTGTGTGAGCTGTAGTGTGAACTTGTGGTATCTACTTCGACATCAGGTTTGGTCAGGACATCGTCCTTGTGTGCTAGAGGGGCGTAGATACAAGGTGAATATGATATGTTTACCTCTACAAGAGTTAGAGGTAATCTTAGGGATAGATTGGCTCTCTACCAATCGCATTTTTATAGATTACCGAGAGAAGAGGTTGTTCTTCCCCAAATCAGAGGAGCCTGAGTTGTTATCGTCTCAAAGGGTTATGAAGGAGATACAAGATGGTGCGCAGTGCTTCATAATCTTCACGCATCTGGAGGTGCAGAAGGAAGAAAGGACATATGTTATATTGGTGGTGCACGAGTTTGAAGATGTGTTCCCGAAGGAAGTACCGGGGTTACCTCCCAGTAGAGAGGTGGAGTTCTCTATTGATCTAGTGTCAGGAACTGGTCCAGTGTCGATGGCTCCATATCATATAGCTCCGGCAGAACTAGTAGAGCTTAAGAGTCAGATAGAGGAGTTATTGGGGAAATAGTTCATAAGGCACAATACTTCGCCATGGGGAGCACCAGTGTTGTTGGTGAAGAAGAAGGATGGAAGTTCACGTCTGTGTGTGGACTACAAGCAGTTAAACAAGATGAAAATCAAGAATAAGTACCCTCTCATGAGGATAAATGATCTAATGGATCAGTTACATGGAGCATCGATATTCTTGAAGATTCATTTGCGGTCGGCATACCATCAGATACTAGTGAAGGCAGATGATGTGTAGAAGACAACCTTCAGGTCTCAAAATGGCCACTACGAGTATGTGGTTATGCCTTTTGGTGTGACCAATGCTCCAACTGTGTTTATGGACTACATGAACATAATTTTCAGGCCCTTCTTGGATAAGTTTATCGTAGTCTTCCTAGACGACATACTCATCTACTTCAGGACATAGGAGGAGTATGCGAAACACCTATAATTGGTGCTTAGTATTTTGAGAGAGAAACAGTTGTATGTTAAACTGTCTAAGTGCGAGTTCTGGATGGATGAAGTGCAGTTTCTAGGCATGTGATATCCGCACAGAACATAACGGTGGATCCAGCGAAAGTGGACGCAGTGGTTAAGTGGGAAAGTCCCAAGTAAGTAACAAAGATTAATAGCTTCGTGGGTTTAGCTGGCTACTATAGAAGATTCATAGAAGGATTCTCCAAGATAGTGGCACCTCTGACACAGCTTACCCGAAAGGACCAACCTTTCACTTGGACGAATAAGTGTAACGAGAGCTTTCAAGAGCTAAACCGAAGGTTAACGAGTGCTCTGATACTTGTGATCCCTGATGTTGGTCAAACCTTTGAAGTTTATTATGATGCCTCTAATCTAGGTTTGGGTTGTGTGTTGATGCAAGAGAAGAAGGCAGTGGCATATGCTTTGAGGCAACTTAAGGTGCATGAGAGAAACTACCCCACTTATGACCTGGAGTTGGGAGCTATAGTGTTTGCCTTGAATATCTTGAGGCATTATCTGTATGGTGCTCAGTTTTATGTATTCAGTGATCACAAGAGTCTCAAATATTTATTCGATCAGAAGGAGCTGAACATGAGACGGATGAGGTGAATGAAATTCCTGAAGGAATATGATTTTGAACTACTATATCATCCAAGGAAGGCAAACATGGTAGCAAATGCCTTGAGTAGGAAGACAGTGAATAATGCACACCTTATGATCAAGGAGGTGGAGCTGTTGGAGAAATTCAGAGACATGAAGTTGCAAGTTGAGTTGGGATCATAGTTCATTAGGTGTAGTACTCTGACTATATCTAGTGACTTCTTGCACTCAGTCAGAGAAAGATAGTTGTTGGATGTCAGTTTGAAAAGAATAGTGGAACAACTTGGATCAGATGAAGAAAAGGATTTTGCCTTGGGAAATGATGTTATACTGAGGTTTAAAGGTAGGGTGTGTATACCTGACGACGCTGAGGTGAAAAGGTTAATCCTTGAGGAAGGACACAAAACTCGTATTAGTTTCCATCCTAACATGACTAAGATGTATCAGGATCTCAAGGAAGCCTTCTGGTGGCAGGGTATGAAGAAGGATGTTGCATAATTTGTATCAGCTTGTGTGACGTGTCAGAAGGCAAAGGTAGAGCATCAGAGACTCGGTGAAATTCTATAGCCTTTGGAAATACCAGTGTGTAAATGGGATAGCATAGTTATGGACTTTGTGACCCATTTGCCACGAACCTTCAGAGGCCATGATACGATCTGGGTTATAGTGGACCGATTGACCAAGAATGCTCACTTCTTAGCAATGAATCTGAGGATGTCCATGGTCAAGTTGGCCCAGCTATACATTAAGGATATTGTGAGGTTGCATGGGGTACCTTCGAGCATTGTTTCAGACAGAGATTTGTGGTTCACTTCCCGATTTTGGCAGACTTTGCATAGTGCTTTGGGTAGCAAACTAACCATGAGTTCAGCCTATCATCCCTAGACCGATGGTCAGTCTGAGAGGAAGATTCAGTCACTTGAGGATCTATTGAAAAGATGCGTGCTAGATCATCTGGTTGCTTGGGATGAAGTCCTACCTTTGATAGAGTTCACCTACAACAACAACTTTCATGCGATCATTGACATGACACCATATGAAACTCATTATGGCAGGAAGTGTAGGACCCCTCTATGTTGGTATCAAGATGAGGAAGCAGTGCTTGTTGGACTAAAGTTTTAGAACAAACTATAGAGAAGGTGAGAATGGTGAGAAATAGGATGAAGACCTTTCAGAGTAGACAAAAGGCATATGTAGACCGTAGGAGGAGACCTTTGGAATTCGCAACTGGAGATCACGTGTTCTTAAGGGTGACCCGAACCACGGGTGTGGGAAGGGCTCTCCGCTCAAGGAAGCTTTCTCCTAAGTTCCTTGGCCCTTACCAGATTCTGAGGAGGATTGGGCCGATGGCTTATGAGATTGCTTTGCCTCCTCAGTTGGCGAATCTCCATCCGGTGTTTCACATGTCGCAGTTGAGGAAGTACGTGTTTGATTCGTGTCATGTGTTGGAAGCAGAGGATGTACAAATCAGGGAGGATCTTACTATGGAAGTACCATCCATTGCTTTAGAGGATAGTCGAGTTGAGGAACGCCGGGGAAAACCAGTCAGTCTTGTCAATTTCATCTGGGATTGGAGGACAGGTGACTCTACTTAGGAGTTAGAGGAGGATATGAGGAAGTCACATCCGCATCTGTTTTCCTAGTAAGTCTTCATTTTCAGGGTCAAAAATTTTTGTTATTGGGGAGAATGTAAGACCCACGTTATTTCTTTGCTTTTCTGCCCTAATTTTTAAGGGCCTGTCCTAAGCAGATGGGCCTAAAGGCTGGCCTATAGGGTGCCAAGGCCCCTAAAGCAGCCAAGGTCCTTCATTCTGCACTCACTTGCATAAATCAATGCTCTCACTCTTTCCTTTTCTCTCCACAAAAGCTCTGCTAGGGTTTGGGTCTTACCCTTCTTCGCGTTAGCTCAATTCCATTTTTTCAGTCCACGTAAGTTGATTCTCCACTACACCTTCTTTATTTCCAGCTCTGCCATCATGATTCCAACTAAGGTTATCCATGGTAACCCATTTTGAATTTGTTCCGCTGTTTTCAGCTCGTGAATCTGCTTCGTGGTCTGTCGTACTCACTTGCTTGGGTGTCGGGATATTATGCTAGCTTTTTCCAGGTAAGAGAAGCTAGAGTTTCGTATCTTAAGTTTATTTTGCATGCTTTTGGTTCTGTTGTGCATTTCTAGTGATGGTGTGGTGCCTACTTTGGAATGAATATGCTTGGTATGTTGTTTGGGATCAATCTTTAGTTGTACAGGCGTGGAACAGTGAGGGAGAACTTTTGTTTTCCCCCAAGCGAGCTCATCTTTCCTAAGCGAGAGTAGCAGAAGCTCACCCAGGGGTTTTAGCTCAAACACTCGCTCAAATGAGAAAGAACTAGGTTTTGAGCGAAAAGCCATCTCGCTTAGGCGAGATGGCCTTGCCTAAGCGAGAGTTTGCAAAACCCCTAGGACCTCAGTTTGCAATCTCACCTAGCGAGAGCCTGCAGCTTGAGCGAGAGCACTCCTCTTGCTTGAACGAGGGCTCCTAGTTTGAACGAGAACTGACGCACATTGCATTATTTTCTCACATGCTTGTTATTGATGGTATGATTGGATGGTTTGCTCTAGTTAAAGTGAGAGGCATGTGAGTATGTATGAAATCTTTGATGTTATGGGTTATAATAATGACTTTGGCATGATCTTGGCATGTAACATGTATGGGATGGTTGGTTATCTCGTCGGCATGTAACATCGTAATAATGACTTTATGTTGGTTGGAGAAACATGATTTTGGTGTGGTTAGGACGTAATTCCATGATGGTTGCATGCTGATGCCTCATTGGTCAGGGTGTAAATCCATGGATCTCTAGGTAAGATCTCATGGTGGTTTCTCATTGGTCAGGACGTAATTCCACGATGGTTGGGTGGTGGTGCCTCATGGTCAGGTCGTAATTCCATGACCCTTGTTAGTGGGAGGTCATGTTGGTGCCTCATACTTTGGATGTAATTTCACGAAGTTTATGGTGGTGGCTCATTATATAATTTAGTAAGATTCAAGGTAAGAATTACGTCTTGACACTTTAAAGAGTCAGTTAGTCTCACATAGAGCATACTGACTCAAGTGGTGAGGGTAGTAGGAGGCCTTGGATCTTTTAAGGCTAACCTTGTGAGTGGTAGGGTGAAACCCATTGGCAATTGGCTCTGCAGAGCAGTAGAGGCCACCACAAGTGCAAGCATTCGGTGAATCTGACTAATTATATGTATCTGGATAAGTCGTGTTTTGAGTCTTAGTGTATTGTTTGCGAGATGATTGGTTGAGGTATGTATCTTTGATTATGAAATCTATGAAATCGTATGATAATATGTTTTTCCTACTCTAGCTTACCCTTTCTGCTTGTTGTATATTCTGTGTGTGTGGTTTTCTCGTTTTGCGATGATCATCAATTTATTGATGGAGCAGATGCGAGAACTCCTCGTGGTTAATAGGGTAATGGAGATTCCGCTGCATAGCTCATATTGGGTCGAACTCCACTTTTTCTGATTTTACTTAAGGGTTGTAGCCCATGTATTTCTTTGCCCTTGGGCTTTATAGTGTCTGAAAGGTAATTGGGTTGTTCTGGTTGAGAGGAAACATGTTGGTAAACAAGGTGATTGGGTTGTTCTGGTTGATGATTTAACCTCTATCATTATTACGATGTCTATTATGATGAGTTGTTATTGGTTTTAGCCTCCAACATACATTTTACTATTTAGCATAGAACTAATTACTGGTAGTAACTAATCTGTTATATTTAAAATGGAGAGTCTCAGTTTAAACTTATGTGCGAAGTGTAATTGTTTTATTTTTTGATTGTCCATTTGGTAATGTGAAATTGGGCTTGCCATATCCACACTTGAATAAAATCTATCCTGTAATGTCCTGTAATGTTCAGGTTCTAGACTTTGAAATTTAAAATGTTCCATTTTTTATGGTTTGTTGTGAAACATAGGAAAGGGATTTTAAGAGGGCCTTAACCGTGTATTTCCTTGTGTATGTTGAGCAACATGTTATTGAAATGGTTAATCATATAGGTTAAACTGCAACAAAATTTCTGAAGAAGTGTGCAATAATTTTTTGTCTTTGACGAGGGTAATTAGCTATAACTGTTAATAAACTGTGTTTACTTTATGAATGACTATTTTGATTTGCGACTTGTTTTTCACTTTTAAGACTAAGTGAACGTGTAGGAGGTATTATGACACATGCACATGTTATGAAATGTCTGAGTACTTTGGGTGAAGTTGTTGATCCAAGATTCATTTTTGAAAGAGTAAGCATGGTTTCCCTTGATAAGCATATATTTTAGTTGTTTGAAGGCATGTGTGTGTCCAAGCATGTGAATCCTTAAACAAACATTTATACAAGGTGAATTTAGTGTCAATTATGCCTGTTTTTGTGAAAGATGGTTGGCTTAGCAAAATGATATCATATTTTGTTATAGTACTAATTGTCATTGACTATTATTCTTTGGTAGAAAACTCTCTCAAAGATGGTTGGCTTAGAAAAATGATATCATATTTTGTTATAGTACTAATTTTCATTGACTATTATTCTTGGGTAGAAAACTCTAACAATACCCTTTTTTGGTACAGGGTAGTAAATAGTTTTCTTAAGTACCTTGGCAAAGATCTTAGAATCATCCATCACATTGTTCTACAGTGTGCACCTTTTTTAAATTAGTTATAGTTGAAAATTAATTTGGTGGTGTGTCTTGAAGGAACAACTCTTAGGGAACATGATATGAACCATGGAAAAAAATAACATTGCAATAACAAGCAAGATTATGAGAAGTTCAATAGAAAGAAGAAAAGGCCCAATTGGATGGGGTATTTTGTTATTGATCAAGATAAACATAAAAAATAAAGTTTGTCTTTTTCCTATTGTTTGTTATGGTTAACGAACTATATCTATCTTAGATAACCCCTTCCAAAGAATAAGATAGAAAAAACTCATACTACATTCTCTTTCTATTTTGCTTCTTTGCCTTATTTTTTCTATTTCCCGCTCCCTCAATTCTCCTTCCTATAGGTGGTTTTCTCTGATAACATACAAATTTGTGCTTTCATTGAGAGATTTATGGCAAATCTTCTAGTGTTGTTGAATCAACCATTCTTGAAACTTTGATCTCCACCATTAAAACCATATGCACCAGGTTAGAAAACCTCAAAAACACCCTAACTAAATCCAAAGTGAAACCCAACTTACAAGTGGACCCATTAGTCCAACCCATACCCATTTGGTTGGAGTTTCTAAGATTTGATGGTAACGATCCTTTAGGTTGGACATTCAATGTGAACCATTTTTTTATTATCATTGGACTGTTGATGAGTAGTGGTTGCATATTGCCTCTTTCAATATGGAAGGTGAAGCTCTCAGTTGGTATCGATGCATTCAAACAGACAACTTTCGTCGTGGTCAATGTTTCTAAAGGCCTTAGAACATCAATTTCCCATCGGATTTTAAAGACCCACGAGGTGCCTTGTTCAAGTTGAGTCAAACAACTTTTGTTCGAGAATACCAGGCACAATTTGAAAATCTCACCAATCGGGTGAATGGTCTTTTTGCTCCATTTTATCTTAGTGGCTTTATCTATGGACTCAAATCAGAAATACGTCGAGAGGTAATTCCATCTTTAGTAGCTCTAAAGATTCCTTCCATAGATGATGAGCATTTGGATCTTCAAGTTGAACCGAATCCAACGCCTAGCCTCCACAGATGTTATTCCATCTTCAATATCGAATTTTCAACATTACTAAAAACCAATGGTTGCTTTGATAAACGACTTTGCGCAACTGTTTGAGAAACCTGACGACCTTCCCCCTCCTTGATGCACTGACCACAAAACTCCTATCCTACAAGGATCCAACCCCATGAATGTGCAACCATATAAATATCCTCATTTTCAAAAGTAAGATAATGAAAGATTGATTAGAGAAATGATGGAAACAAGGATAATTCTAAGAAATGGTGGCAATTTTGTGTTGACTATCAAGCTCTTAATGCCATAACCAACAAGGATCGTTTCCTAATTCGATCTATTGACGAGTTACTAAATGAGCTCCATGGCACCCATTAGTTTAGAAAACTTGACTTGTGTTGTGGATATCACCAAATCAGAGTGCATGAGGCATATACAATGTGCCTACAACATTTCAAGCCACAATGAATGAAATCTTCCAACCTTATATTCGACAATTAGTCATAGTTTTCTTTGATGGCATTTTAATCTATAGCAAGACGTTGATGAACACTTACTGCATATGAGAACAACTTTTTATTGTTTATTAACTAATCAATTTTTTCTTTTTAAAGAAAACAAAGTGAACTTTTGCCTAGGCTACTATAGAATACCTTGGTCATATTGTCTCTCGGAATGGAGTTGAGGTTGATCCTAAAAAATTGAAAGTCATGACTATCTGGCCTATCCTTGCTAATATTAAACGGTTGACATAAATAGCCTGGATGATTTAATACTTGAAGATTTGATGAAGCTTTGGTAAAGGTACATGAAGCCATTGCATTGAAACATGTTGGAACCATGCTTACATTGATGAAGATATGGAGATTTGATGTTTCACGTGTTGATCAAGCCTTGTGTGCATGCTCTCTATCTAGATTAATCATGGGGAAAACAAGCTTGAAGATTGTAATTCATATTGTAGACCATTTTGCATTAATTAGATGTATATGGTTTTAGTTGTGTCTTTTAATCTGTTGAAATGTTTTTCAATAGGTTAAATGATATCTTTTAATATGTTGAATGGATTTTTAACAGATTAAAAGGTTAGTTGCAGTAGTCTTAACTAGGACTTATTCAATCAATTAATTTATTTTGTAATCGACTGATTTCACTTGAGTTAAGTGAAATCAATTAATTGATTGATTTCAAAATCAACCTTTTAAATTTTGTAACAATTTGTCTATTTAAGTTGTATTTTTATAAAACGAGGATAGAAGACCATTTTTGAGCACAAAATCATTCTAGAAACTGTGGAATTCTCTCTCTTTCGTGATCATATAGAGTGCAGCTGGTGAAGATTGATCTTGCATATTTTCTGAAAGTTAGGGAATATTAGAGACTTGTTAAATTTGATGAGTGTTTATTTACATGATTTTTTGAGTGAAAACACAAGCCGAAACACTTGAGAGAATTTTGGTGAGAAAATACACATTTTTTTTTGAGTGATCTCTTTCATATTTGATTTTCTTGTAAATTCAAAATATTAACTCATGTGTGAAAAATAGAACCTTTCTATTTGTATATACATGATGACTTGATTTCTAGAAGATTGATTTGTTCCAGTGAGGTTCATTTCTTTGATCCATTGTTGATATGCAATAAAATAACCTAGAACAAAGTTTTGAAATTACTTAATTTTTCCCAGGAGTGCAAAAGGATAAGTGTGGGGTATAATGAGTTCATATTTTTGCCATCATTTAATGTTTAATTATGGATTTTTTTTATTGAATTTTGTTCTTAAATGAGTGATTTATTAGGATTTCTTACAATTGGGTGTATTGAGCATGAGATACAAAAATATGTTAAAAATAACTTTTTAGTTGCATAAATGTTTTTTGGATATTTTGAGGTATGTTAGTGCAATTGCAGCTAAGTTGAGCTCATGGAGATGTGTAAATAAATTGATTAAAGCTTCATGACACCTTATAGATAATGTAAGGCCCACTTATATTTTAGCCCTTTATTTTAAGGGTTGCCCCAAATCTAATGGGTCTAAGGGTTGGCCCACAAAGCGTACAAGACCCCAAAGGCAGCTAAACCCCTCCAACTCTTGCCATTCTTGCAAAACAGCACCTTGCTTACTCTCCTTTTCTCTCCGAGAGCTCTGTTAGGGTTTGGAGTTCAGTCAGATTCAAGTTTAGCTCGACCTCGTTTTTGCTCACGTTAGTTGTTTGTCAACCCATACTCTTCTTCTCTGGTTTGGTTCTTCGTGTTTTTTGTTAGGGTTTTGTGTAGTAATCTAGTGTCTCATATGTATTACAATTTTCAACTCCTAAATCTGCTCAGGGAACTCTCGTACTCATTCGCTTAAGTGTCGGAGTCGTTTGGCTAGCCCTTTCCAAGTAAGGGAAGCTAGGGCTTTCTTGTTTAGTTTGATTTTTGCTTGCCTTGCCGCTGTTTCACGATTATATGGCTTGTGTGCTGTTGTTGAAATGTGGAATGTCTTGTATTGCTACTGGGGTATGAAAATATAGCTGTATCAAGGAGAACAGTGGCTGGATCTGATACTCTCGCCCAAGCGAGCCTGTCTCGCCTAAGCGAGACTTGCAGAAACAGGTCAGGTTCATACTCGAGCTCTCGCTCAAGCGGAGAGCTCTCATTTTGGGCAAGGTGATATCTCGCTCAAGCGAGAGTGGCTCCTAAGCGAGCATTCACAAAACCTCCCAGGCCCTTTGTCGCGATCTCGCCTAAGCGAGAGTCTGCAGCTTGAGTGAGAACACTCCTCTCGCCTAATCGAGGGCTTCTGGCTTGAGCGAGATCTGTTGCAGGCCACATTGTTTTCCTCACATCGTTGTTATTGAATTGTTTGATTGGTTGGTTTGCTCTATTTAAAGTATGAGGCATGTGAATATGCATGAAATATCTGAGGTTATGAACTTGATCGATGTGTTTGTATGATCTCGACATGTAAAACAAATGAGATGGTTGGTAATGAAAATGGCATGGTGTTGGTATGAGATATGATTCTATATTAATGGATGAAACATGATGTTGGTATGTTTAGGGCGTAATTCCACGATAGTTTCGTGGTGGTGCCTCTTTTGGTTAGGGTGTAATTCCATGAGCCTCTAGTGAGACCTCATGGTGGTGCCTCAATTGGTCAGGACGTAATTCCATTATCCCTGTTAGTGGGAGTTCATGGTGGTGCCCCATCTATATTCAAGGTAAGGATTGCATCCTGACACTCTAAAAAGTCAGTTAGTCTCACATAGAGTGTACTGAGTTGAGTGGTGAGAGTAGTAGGAGGCCTAAAATCCATTAAGGGATAACCTTGTGTGTGGGGGATGAGACACTGGAACAATTAGCTCGATAGAGCAGTAAAAGCCACCACAAGTGCAAGCATCCGCTGAATCCGACTAATTATATGTATCCGGATGAGTCGTGTCTGCGTCTTAGTGTTTTGTTGGAATATGAAATTGTAGGTGACATTATGATAAATTATTTTCTACTCTAGCTTACCCTTTTGTTTGTTATATGTTTTGTTTGTTTGGCTCTCTCTCTTTTTGCGATGATCATCAATTTATTGATGTGAGCCAACGAGGAAATGGTGACTTCACTGCATAGCCTGCTTGGACTGAATTTCCATTTATTTGGGCTTTTCTCTAGGGCTATGGCCCATGTAGTGTCTTGTCTATGGGTTTTATTTTGAATTACTGTTGACCCCTTTTCTATACTTTGTTACTGGCATCGTGGTATTCCCTAGTTCATTTATGTTTTCATTGTATAACTGTAAGGAGTAATGGCTTTACTCCAGGACCTTACTTCTAGTACTATTTCGTGTAAGGTTTCATTTAATTATATTATATTTTAAATGGGACGTTACATATAAATCCAAGAATAGGAAATTATCAAATTCAAAAAAATCCAAGCCAAACAGAAGAGGGAATGAGCAAAAAAAAATTGGACCTTATATTTTCTCTATCTTTTTCCAAAAAAAAATGACTTTGATAATTCATAAATATTTATGAAAAAAGATAATTTGGGAAAATATATCTTTAGATATTTTATTTGATATTTTTAAATAATTATCTTATTTAATTATATTGTAACACCCCATTTTAATAAGAGCCTTAATTTAAATGAAATGTCACACAAATGAAAAGTAGAAACAGCCATGGAGTATAACGTTACTCCTTACAAATATCTAGAAGAAAATAGGAAAGGATTAAGGCACACCACGATGCTAGATAAAAGGTGAAGTAAGAGATTGACAATAATTCAAATAAAATTGAAGACAAGTCAATACATGGGCCTTAGCCCTAAATGAAAGCTGGAATCCAACCTAGAGAGACTACGCAACGAAATCACCGTTTCCCTGTTGACAACGGGGAGTTCTCGCATCTACTCACATCAACAGGTTGATAATCATCGCAAAAGGAGAAAACCACACACATAATAATCAAACAAGCAACAGGGTAAGCTAGAGTAGAAAACCATTTATCTCACAGTTACATGCAATTTAATAGTTCAAGATGCATATATCAACCAATCATGTTACAACTTGCACACAATACACTAAGACTAAGACACGACTAATCCGGATACATATATTTAGTCGGATTCAGCAGATGTTTGCACTTGTGGTGGACTTCCCTACTCTACCGAGCTAATTATTACAATGTCTCATTCCCCAAACAAAAGGTTAGCCCTTAATGGATTTCAGGCCTCCAATTACTCTCACCACTAGAGTTAGTACGCTCTATGTGAGACTAACTGACTCTTTAGAGTGTCAGGATGCAACCTTACCTTGAATCCTTACTAAATTATATAGATGGGGCACCACCATGAACTCCCACTAACAAGGGTCATGGAATTACATCCCGACCAACTGAGGCACCACCATGAGGTCTCACCTAGAGACTCATGGAATTATGTCCTAACCAATGAGGCACCACCACGAAACTATCGTGGAATTATGCCCTAACCACATAGAAATCATGTTTCACCATCCAATATGTACTGGTCATGCATACAAATCTCATGCAAAAATTTATAACCAACCTTCATTCATATTCCATACCAAAACCATACCAAACTCATCATTTTTAGACCATAAATCATTTCATACATGCATCATAGCCAAATCATGTTAAACTCATCAATCACAGATCATGATTCATTTTGCCCATAATCACTCAATCCATGCTTTAAAATGTATAATCAGTCCAAACATAAGGCCAACATAAAAAAAAAAGAAACCACATAACAAGCACAGTTCTCGCCCAGCTCCTTGCTCAGACAGAAAGAGCTCGCTCAGGCAAGAGCGTCTCTCGCTCACGCGAGCTCCTTTCGCCTAGGCGAGGGCTCGAAGAGAGAACAGTGGCGTTGTCACGTACTCTCGCTTAGGCGAGTCCTCCTCGCCTGAGGGAGACTGCGCCTCGCTCAAAACGGAGACTTGTCGCTTAAGCGACAGCTCGAGCAAGAAACCTGGGCGAGCCTCTGTTAGTCTCGCCTAGGCGAGACGTGCTCGCTTGGGCGAGAAAACCAATGCTCACCACTGTTCTCTCGTGCAATAGTCACACAACGCAATCCCAACGGCTCAAAAGGCATTTTCATCAACTCAAAATAACATGCAAACCGTATAATCACACAATAGCAGTGAGGCAAGCAGAAAAACGTAAGAAACGAGTGAACCCTAACTTCCCTTACATGGAAATAAGCTAGCAAAGTACTTTGACACTAAACAGTGGGCACAGTAGCTCTAAAAGCAGACTCAAGAGCTGAAAAACAACAAAATAGGTTCAAAACGGGTTACCAATGTGAACCCTAGTTAGAAACACGACTACAGAGTTGAAAACAAAGATATGGAGGAAAAATCAACTTACATGAGCAAAAACAATGGAGTTGAGCGAACTCGAAGAGGGAAAATGTCCAAACCCTAGGAAAGCTTATGTTGGGAGGAAAAGAGAGGGTAAGAACATTGTTTTTGCAAAGGGTGGCAAAAATGAGAGGGGTTAGGCTGCCTTAGGGGCTTTGGACACCCTATGGGCCAGCCCTAGGCCCAATTGACTTGGAGCAGCACTTAAAATAAGTACAGAAAATAATCGGGCCTTACATTCTCCCCAACAAGAAAATTTTTTGACCTCGAAAATGAAGACTTAACAGGAAAACATATGCGGATGTGACTTCCTCATATCCTCATCTAACTCCCAAGTAGAGTCACTTATCCTCTAGTCCCAGACGACTTTCACAAGACTGAGTGGTTTTCCCCGACGTTCCTTAACTCGACTATCCTCCAAAGCAACTGGATACCTCCATAGTGAGATCCTCCCTGATCTGCACATCCTCTGCTTCCAAAACATGAGACGGGTCAAAGACAAACTTCCTCAACTGGGATACGTGGAATACCGAACGGAGATTTGCCAAGACAATGCAATCTCGTAAGCCACCGACCCAATCCTCCTCGAGATCTGATAAGCACCAAGGAACTTAGGAGAAAGCTTCCTTGAGCGGAGAGCCCTTCCCACACCAGTGGCTCGGGTCACCCTCAAGAATACATGATATCCAGCTGCGAACTCCAAGGGTCTCCTTCTACGGTCCACATAAGCCTACTGCTTACTCTGAGAGGCTTGCATCCTATCTCTCACCATTCTTACTTTCTCAATAGTTTAGTCCAATAACTCTAGTCCCACAAGTACTGCTTTCCCATCTTGATACCAACATAGAGGGGTTCTATATTTCCTACCATACAGGGCTTCATATGGCGCCATGCCAATGCTCGCATGAAAATTGTTGTTGTAGGTGAATTCTATCAGAGGTAAAACCTCATTCCACGCACCCAAGTGATCCAGTATACATGTTCTCAACAAGTCCTCAAACGACTGAATCATTCTCTCAAATTGCCCATTAGTCTGGGGGTGATATGTTGAACTCATGGTTAGCTTACTACCCAAGGCACTCTGCCAGAACCGGGAAGTGAAATGCGGATCTCTATCTGAAACAATACTCAACGGTACCCCATGCAAGCTCATTATCTCCTTAATGTACAATTGGGCCAACTTGGACATGGACATCCTCAAGTTCATCACCCAGAAATGAGCACTCTTAGTTAGTCCATCCACTATAACCCAAATGGTGTCAAGCCCCCTAAAAGTTCGTGGCAAATGGGTCACAAAATCCATCGAGATGCTATCCCATTTCCACACCGGTATTTCCAAGGGCTGTAGAATCCCATCGGGTATCTAATGCTCCACCCTTGCCTTCTGACATGTCAAACAGGCTGATACAAACTGTGCAACATCCTTCTTCATTCCCTGCCACCAGAAGGTCTCCTTGAGATGTTGGTACATCTTATTCATGCCAGGATGCAAGCTAAGACGACTTTTGTGCCGTTCCTCAAGGATTAACCTTTTCACCTTAGTATCATCTAGTACACACACCCTACCCTAGAATCTCAGTATACCATCGTTACCCAAAGCAAAATCCTTTGCTTCATCTCACCCAAGCTGTTCTCTAACTCTGTTCAAACTGGCATCCAACAACTATCTTTCTCTGATTGAGTCCAGGAAGTCACTAGATATAGTTAGGTTACTACATCTAATGAATTCGGATTCCAACTCCACCTACAGCTTCATATCTCTGAACTTCTCCAGCAGTTCCACCTCTTTGATCATAAGATGTGCAGTATGTACAGTCTTCCTACTCAAGGCATCAACCATTACATTCGCCTTTCCTAGATGATATAGAAGCTCGAAGTCATAATCCTTCAGGAATTCCATCCACCTCCTTTGTCTCATGCTCAGCTCCTTCTGATTGAATAAATATTTGAGACTCTTGTGATCGCTAAACACACAAAATTGGGCACCACAGAGATAATGCCTCCAGATCTTCAAGACAAACACTATAGCTGCCAACTCTAGGTCATGAGTAGGGTAGTTTCTCTCATGCACCTTAAGTTGCCTCGAAGCATATGTCATTGCCTTCTTTTCTTGCATCAACACACAACCCAACCCTAGATGAGAGGCATCGCAATAAACCTCAAAGGGTTTACCAACATCCAGAATCACTGGTATAGGAGCACTCGTCAACCTTCACTTTAGCTCTTGGAAGCTTTCCTCACACTTATCCGTCCAAGTGAAAGGTTGATCCTTCCAGGTAAGCTGTGTCAGAGGCGCCACTATTTTGGAGAATCCCTCTATGAATCTCCTATAATAGCCAGCTAAACCCACGAAACTCCTTATCTCGGTTGCTGACTTGGGACTTTCCCACTTAACCACTGCATCCACTTTGCTGGATCCACCATTATCCCTTGTGCAGATATCACGTGTCCCAAAAACTATATTTCACCCATCCAGAATTCACACTTGAACAACTTGGCATATAGTTGCTTCTCCCTCAGGACACTAAGCACCAATCTCAAGTGTTCTGCATGTTCCTCATGAGTCCTGGAATAGATGAGTATGTCGTCTATGAAGACTACGACAAACTTATCTAGGAATGGTCTGAAGATCCTGTTCATGTAGTCCATGAACACCGTCGGAGCATTGGTCACACCAAAAGGCATGACCACGTACTCGTAGTGTCCATATCGGAACCTATAACATCCCGTCAGGATATTACGGATTTTTAATAAAATGAAGAAAATAAATAAGTACGCTACATTTAATAATACCTCATTTCCCAAAACGCGGGAAATTTAAAACTTTTATTAATGTCCAATAATAACTAAAAAAACCATAGTTTATAAAACGAAAACAATACAAATAGTCTCATCAGAGTTTACATATTATTTCAAAACCATCTCATAATAAAAACTCCCGAGCTGTCCCCTCTCCGTGGCTAAGCTTCACCAGAACCACCTACATGAACATCATCTGCTCATGTGTACCGTATACACGATCATCGCTAAACACAAGCAAATAAGGTGTGCTTAACAGATTAATCATATAAAACACATCTACATATATTAATCACACATATACATATATATATATATATA
>Ga0214544_1001154_pt1 | contig 53497 bp, 26 predicted proteins | sample CNSS3metaG_FD_160074 | JGI IMG/M metagenome (GOLD analysis project Ga0214544, IMG submission 160074) | Root nodule microbial communities from cowpea collected in UCLA plant growth center, Los Angeles, California, USA - CNSS3 | ecosystem: Host-associated > Plants > Roots > Nodule | place: USA...
AAAAAATCTACATATATATATATATATATATATATATATATATATATATATATATATATATATATATATATTACTACTTTTTTCTAAGTTGCATATCTTGTCTTGTCTTTTGTATTCATTCTTCCAGCTTCGTACTGGTACGTGGTCTCCTTTCAAATACACCCCTTGACATTCTTCTCTTTCCCTTCTTTGAAATTGGGCATATACATCAAACCCTATATAGACAATGATGTTTATGGTATGCTTGTTGTCAAATGATGAAGCCAAAATAAGAATAATTGGCATGTGACAGTTGAGGTTTATTATTTGATTATTTTTCAGGAATCAATCGAAAAAGTGAGCTTGTTGATCAAAACACTAATTAAAGAATTTCCATTGTATTGAACGTCATTTTATATTTATTTTTATAATTATTTGGACTTGTATGGACTTGAGTTTGTTTGAACTTTATTTGAAATTTTCAACAGTGATATATTTTATTTTATTTTATTTGAATTTATGGTTAAATATTTATTTTTAAATAATTTTGTAAATATCCGCGGGTACCCGTGGATACCTGCGGATATGAAAAAAATAGATGGGTACCCGCATAACGGATACCTGACGGATATGGGTACGGGTATGGGACAGATATTTATTCAACGGGTAGGGTACGGGAGAACTACTACCCGTACCCTACCCGCCCCATTGACATCCCTACATGAGAGTAGGGGCAGAGCTTTGCAGGAACAAGCGGGGGCCACGACCCTCCTCCCCAATGTTTTCAATTTTTTTTAACTTTTTTTATTTTTTTAAATTATGTGTTTAAAATTTTTTAAATTATGTACATTCTTTTAATTTTTGTAAATTATTTGTATCTTTTTTTAAATTAGGTAGTAATATATTGAAAAATTAATGTAAATTAAATTACATATTTTTTTATTTCTTTTATAAAACACAATATTTAATGTTAATAAATAGTAAAACATAAAACCAAATATAATAAATTAAAAAGTATTATTAAGATACTTTTCATTTTATCTTCTCATTCTCGAGTTTTTCATATGTTGTACTCACCTCTCACCCTTAATTTCTTTTGTTATCAAAGAAGAAATCAAGTTAAACAAAAACTCATTATTTTTGTCCTCATCTTTTATATCTTTTCTCCCATTCTTAAAGAAAAAAAAGTAATTTTCTCTTGCCTCACCTGGTAATGAAATACTTGTTTAATATTTAGCACTGTTTTTTTTATCTCATGACATTTTGTATATTATTTTTTATGAATATAGAAGAGTAAGTAATATATTATATGATTTTTTTATAGACAATTTTGAAGTGGGCTCGATTATCATAATTGTTTTTAGTAATTATGTCTCTCAATTTTTTATTACCCATACTCGACGGATATGGGTACGGGTATGAGACAGATATTTATTCAACGGGTAGGGTACGGGGGAACTACTACCCGTACCCTACCCGCCCCATTGACATCCCTACATGAGAGTAGGGGCAGAGCTTTACAGGAACAAGTGGGGGCCACGACCCTCCTCCCCAATGTTTTCAATTTTTTTTAACTTTTTTTATTTTTTTAAATTATGTGTTTAAAATTTTTTAAATTATGTACATTCTTTTAATTTTTGTAAATTATTTGTATCTTTTTTTAAATTAGGTAGTAGTATATTGAAAAATTAATGTAAATTAAATTAGATATTTTTTTATTTCTTTTATAAAACACAATATTTAATGTTAATAAATAGTAAAACATAAAATCAAATATAATAAATTAAAAAGTATTATCAAGATACTTTTCATTTTATCTTCTCATTCTCGAGTTTTTCATATGTTGTACTCACCTCTCACCCTTACTTAATTTCTTTTGTTATCAAAGAAGAAATCAAGTTAAACAAAAACTCATTATTTTTGTCCTCATCTTTTATATCTTTTCTCCCATTCTTAAAGAAAAAAAAGTAATTTTCTCTTGTCGTAATGAAATACTTGTTTAATATTTAGCACTGTTTTTTTTTATCTCATGATATTTTGTATATTATTTTTTATGAATATAGAAGAGTAAGTAATATATTATATGATTTTTTTATAGACAATTTTGAAGTGGGCTCGATTATTTTAATTGTTTTTAGTAATTATGTCTCTCAATTTTTTATTAAATTATGATAAATTATTTTTTAATCTTAAACTTGTTTTTTAAATAGGTATATTATGGAAAATAGAAGAATAAATTCATTTTTTAAGATTGATAAAAGAAAAGTAAAGATTAAAACAGGACAATATCGTTGTTTATCGCATAACAATGAAATGAAATACATGACTCTTGAATCGATATATGTGCACATTAGTAAGATGGAAAATTAATATTTTGCAAATAATATGGTTATTTATATTGAAAAAAATATATCTGAACAATTTGTTATGATTGAATTATTTGACAAGGTATGTGTAGTTTCTTTTATAGTAATAGCTATACTAGATTTGTATTCATTTTTATTGAATTAGTGATAGTAATATTAAATATATAAATTTTAAGTATATTATTTTTGCTACCTTAGAAATTTTGGTCAAGATGGGAGAGAATTAACTACACAAAACACAGTAAATATCTTTACCTATACTTGTTCTAGAGTTCAGGCCGAAACAAATGTGATCATCACATTTAAGGGAGTCGGCCAAAAATTTTATGTGTGGATCACAACTTTGGTTGGTCACAACTTCACATGAAGAAGTGAATTTGTCCATTAATCAAAAGATGTTATTAAATTTATAAAAATTATATTCTCAAAAATATCTGTATAATCTAGAAAATAAAATAATTTATATCAATAAAGGTAAAATTTATATTAAGATGTGTACATAAAAAAAATTATTAATACTAATCTTCTTTATTAATAACTAACGAAAACACATATCTTGTCGTGCCTGTATGTTCACATTTTTATATATCTAAATTTATAATATTGAAAATAATCAAAGATAATTTATCATAGGTTTATGTAAATTTAAATTGATTGAAAAAATAACAGTAAATAAAAAATTCATAAGATTGTGCATTTAAGTAATGTCTAATACATTTAACTAAGATTTGAGAATAATGTAATATATGTGATCGAGACTATGCTACTTCTCTATAAATTAAGATAAGTAGTAATAAATTAGGTTAATGAAAATGCATGAAGTATTATGGATAGTATATGGGTTTCCTATCCGATGAACTCCAATGGTGGTCCTTTAAACCGCAGGAGTATCATGGTTGGCATAGGTAACGAATAATGCGTGGCTGGAGGAAGTGGATATCATATACACACCCGAGTCTTCACCTCTCCCACCCTAATATTCAATCATTCGTGTGGAACAACCTCATTCGAGCCAGCTCCGAAAGCAGAGTTGAAAATTCAGCCTTTCCTTCACCACTCTCACTCTACATTCGCATGCGCCTGCATGCCGTGCTCCCTGATCTTCACACCTTCCCATTCCTTCTCCAATCCATCAACAACCCTATTCCAGCACGCCAACTTCACGCTCAAATTTTCCTCCTTGGCCTTGCTCACAACCCTTTTGTTCAAACCTCCCTTATCAATGTCTATTCTACCTGTGCCACCCTTACCTTCGCCCGCCAACTGTTCGACGAAATTACACAACCCGACTTACCCTCCTGGAACGCCATCATCAACGCCAGTGCCAAAGCCGGCATGATTCACATTGCGCGGAAAATGTTCGATCAAATGCCTGAGAGGAACGTCATTTCGTGGAGCTGCATGATTCACGGTTACGTAACCTGTGGCGAGTACAAGGCGGCGCTTTCTCTGTTTCGTAGGCTCCACACGTTGGAAGGAAGTAAACTCAGACCCAATGAGTTCACCTTGTCATCAGTGCTCTCAGCTTGTGCGAGGTTAGGTGCCTTTCAGCATGGGAAGTGGCTTCATGCTTACGTTTACAGAAGTGGGATGAAAATCGGTGGTGTGATCGGGACGTCTTTGATAGACATGTATGCCAAATGTGGGAGCATTGGAAGGGCGAAATGCATATTTGATAAGATGGGTCGTGAAAAGGATGTAATGGCTTGGAGTGCAATGGTTGCTGCTTTTGCCATGAACGGACTCTCGGAGGAATGCCTTGATCTGTTTGCAAGGATGGTAAATGATGGAGTGAGGCCAAATGCTGTGACGTTTGTGGGTGTTCTTTGTGCTTGTGTGCACGGAGGGTTGGTTAATGAAGGAGAGGAATATTTCGAGAGGATGTTGAATCAGTATTGTATTAGTCCTACGATTCAACACTATGGTTGCATGGTGGATTTATACAGCAGAGCTGATCGTTTTGAAGATGCTTGGAATGTGGTGAAATCAATGCCTATGAAACCGGATGAGATGATATGGGGAGCTATGCTTAGTGGAGCTAGCATGCATGGGGACATTAAAACTTGTGAGGTATCGGTAACGAAGGTTCTTGAGTTGGACCCCACAAATAGTAGTGCCTATGTGCTTCTTTCTAACGTGTATGCCAAGCTGGAACGGAGGAAGGAAGCGAGGCATTTGAGGGAGCTTATGGAGGTTAGGGGTATCAAGAAAGTTCCAGGGTGTAGTTTGGTTGAGATAGATGGCGTTATTCGTGAGTTTTTTGCGGGGGATAATTCTCATCCAGAAACGCAAGAAATGAATAGAATGCTCGATGAGATCATGAAGAGGGTGGAAAAGTATGGTCATGCACATACTACTGGAGAAGTATTGCTTGATTTGGATGAGGAAGGCTAGGCCATGGAGGCCTCCATCTTATTAGATCCCGTATTTCTTAACTTTTTAGTGTGATACGATGCTTAGATATATTCAAATAAAATTATGGGGTATAATATTTTCTAATATCAAGTCTACTGTTTTCTCAATTTATTTAGAAAGTCCATATGAATAGGATCATAGATCTTTGTACATATGTAATAAATATTTTTCTCAGAAAATTATTGATATATTTTATAATGAACATTGTGGTCTCTGATCAATTATTATTTATTTTAAAATTCTTTAAAGATAAAATGTCTAAAGTCAAGTCAAGTCGATTTAAATGGAAGACTTAATTGAGTCAACTTCAACAAATGTTCAGTTGAGTCAATTTGAACTGAAAATCAAGTCAAGTCGGTTTAGGTCAACGTACGGTAAGGTCGATCCAGGCCGAAGGTCAGAACAGGTCAATTTGGGTCAAAAGGATCGAGTTGGGTTGACCTAAGCCGAATGAGATGTCTTGCCAAGTTGACCCAAGTCACAGATCGGTCGGGTCGAAGGTCAAGACAAGTCAGCTTAGGATGGTCTAGTCAAGTCAGCTTCGACTGATGAGTCGACCCATACTGAAGGTTGAGTTGATTCGATTCAGGCTAGGTTAAGCCAATTCGGTCTAAACCAAAGGTCGAGCCAATTTTTCTTAGGTCGTGACAAGTTGACTTGATTTAAAGGTCGAGTCAATTCAATCAAGGCCAAATATTGAACTCATTCGACCCAAGACAAAGGTCAGGCGAGATGTGTTTGTTGGGTTGAAGGTCATGACAAGTCCGTATAAGGTCATGACAAGTTAGCTTAGGTTGAAGGTCCTGACAAGTCAATCCGAGCTGAAGGTTGAGACTAGTCAACTTAGGTCGTAGGTCATGACAACTATGCTCGAGCTGAAGGTCGGAATAAGTTAGCCGGAGTTGAAGGTCAAGTTGAGTCATCACAGGTCGAAAGTTGAGACAAAGGTCTAGAGTCCAATGTCGAGACGACTCGACTCAATTCCACGGTAAGACGACTTAAGATTAGTCAACTCAAGTCAAAAGTCAAGTTAAGTCGACTCAATCTGAAAGGTAGAGTTGAGTTATCGAAAGTTTTAAAATACATTTGTCTTAATAGAAAAATTAAATTTCTTTATCCAAACAAGAAAAATAAAATGTAAGATATTTTAATTACTTCATCCAAACAAAAATATTTAAGAAATGAAAAGAATTCAATTATAAGAAATTCAAATACCATGTTAATTTTTAAATTAGGTAAATTTTTAACCTTTTACAGGAATTGAATAAGTTAAAATTTTAACCTTTTTATAGGAATTAAATTAGGTAAATTTTTAACTTTTTTATAAAATACATCATTTAATGTCAATAAATAGTAAAACAAAATTAAATCTAATAAATAATAAAAAGCTTATTAATTTTTATTTTATTTTCTCTCCTTTTGCCTTTTTATTTTCACTCTTTTACCATGCTTTTTTTTCTGTTTTGTGGAGAGGAAAAAAATGAAGTTAAATATAAATTTATTATTTTTGTTCTCATTTCTCATATGTTTTGTTCTATTATAAAGAAAAAAGTGTAACTCTTTCTTGTTTCACTCCTTATTAAAATATTAGTTTCTTATCTAATGAGTCTTTTGTAAAAGAATTTTTTATGCACACGAAGAAAGACTCAGCTATCATGTATTTTTTATAACCAGATTTTAATTCATACTTGATTATCATATATTTCCCTTTTAATAATTACATCCCTCAATATTTAATTAGATTTTAATAGTTTACTTTTTAGTGTTATTTTTTTTTTTAAATAAGTATGCTTATGAAAAATAGAAGAATAGATTTACATTCAATTTTTTTCACTTATTCCAAAGTATGATATTATTGAGCATGATGTTATTGGTCCAATAATTTATTTTTGTTTTATTGATAACAATAATTAAATATATAAATTGAATGTATCTTTAGTTCCCTTAAAATTAGTGGTCAAGACCGGTCTTTTAAACAAATTTTAATATTTTGATCAAGCTATAATACATGGGTTAATAAATCAAAATGTTTTGTTTTTTCAAAAAGAAAAGAAAGAAAAAGGTGAAATTAATAAGTAGAAACAGAAATATAACGAAAGAAGCCACAACAAAAGCGAGATCAAAATAATTTTCAAGTTGTGTCACCTCCTTGTACCAATGTCTTTAGCTTATTTTCTTTCTTCCATCGCAATTTATCAGGTGAAATAATGATGTTTTGACTCTTTTTACTTCCTTTTAATCTATTATCTTTCATTCATTATATCATATTACTAAAAAAAAAATTATAATAGATAATTGAAGGATGATTAAAGTGGAAGACTAAAAGTAGGTGATAACATGATTTTTCTTTTTCTCTTTTCACAATATTGTTGCATTAGATATTAAATGTCTCTTCTCACATTGCATTAGATATTAAATGGGTATAAAAATTTATTTTCTTTGTTTGACATTTGAACCCATGGAATCTTGTACCGCATTTTCTATTTCTTTTCAGTTGTTTTATTAGTTGGATGTATTCTTGTGGTTATTGGATTAGGAACGCTCAATAGATTTCAATCTCCTTTTGCATTTTTTGTTCAATATGCATGTTGGGTCAAACTCCTTCTCTGTAACAATTTTTGTGTGCTGTCAAAAAAGTTAAATGAATCAAGAGCCCTAAGTTATATATAATTATATATATATATATATATATATATATATATATATATATATATATATATTTATATATATATATTTGGTCTTTATTTTGGTTGTTTTTATTAAATTTTGTTTTTATTTTTATTATGTTTAATTAAGTTCTCATTTTCATTAAATTTTGGTCAATTTAATTATTTTCATTAACGATATTTAAATAGTTAACGTTTTTGAACAATATATACCACGTGTCAGTTCTTATTTTTTTCTTTAATTTTTTTTTTTAATTTTTCTAAAAAAAATTAATTTTTAAAAAAATTTTAATTCAAAAAAAATTGTCCACATGTCTCACAATTGTGTCATGTGTCAATGTTAGTGTCACGTGTCACTTTGTGATTGTGTTATTTTTTTTTGTTCAATTTAGTTTTTATATTCATTATTTTTGTTCAATTTAGTCCTAATTTTTGTTAAAATAAATAAATTTTGTCCCTTTCAAGTTGACATCAAATTTAATATCTTTTATACAAATTATATTAATATTTTTTTTAAAAATTGACATTTTTATTAATTATTTTTAAATTCAATTATAAATTATTTAATTTAATTATAAATTGGATAAAATTTTTAAATTTAATTGCTAACTGGAATATAATTATTTAACATATTATAAGAATATAATTATTAAATATTTTTTTCTAATATTCATATTTAAAATACTTTTAAAATTGATATTTAAAAATATCATAATAGTTTGACATGAGTTTACACCTCTGTTAATATCGCTCAAGAGTTATGAATATTATGACAATTCAAAAGTCTTAACATTTAAGTGTTTTTAACACATAAATGTTTTGAACCAAAAATTACTTTGATTCTTCGTTTATCTAAAAATATAAAAATACGAGTGACTCCTATCGAGCTAAATAATAAAATATAATAATATAACTTTTTCTTATGTCATATTTTATATAATGATAATAATGGCAACTTTTTATAAATGATAAAATATAAATTAATCTTTGTTTAAATTAATGTTTTTAATTATTTTTAGGATGGGAGAAATATTTAAAAAATAAATAGTATGTTTAATTAAGAATGTATAATTATGTTTATGATAGACGTTTCTCCGTACATAATCAACTCTCGAACTAAAAAATTTAGTTTCACACAATAATATTTTTTAAATGATTTTTTTAATATTTTTTTCTTAATAAATATTGATGGTGTTTCTTTACTTTTCTTTTTGGTCGGTTTATCACGATCTTGATTGTGGCAAAGTGTTTAAACAAGTGTTTTGCATTACAAATGTGTTATCTTTGTCTGATGTGTGCCTACTACATGCTATTTATAAGGTTATAAGGTAAACTCTATAGGGGTTAACAATCTAAAAAATAAATAACTTCTCGCTTCTTTGTACTTATTTGAATTCCCCATTTGTGTCACATCTTATCAATTTATAATTATAACTTTTTGCGTGTGTAATTGTTCCTCAATCCACTTTTTATGATATACGATCTCCAAAATTGAAATTCTTTAAAATATTCTCCTTTTTATACTTTATTGAGATTTTTTTTTCTTGTTCCAAGTTTTTACCAATCAACAACTAGTAATTTTGAATAATTACAACATTCTTTCATTATAATTTTTACTATATTATGTATAACATCCCAGATTAGTAAAATTAATATGCCTATTTAAAGTATTTCATAATTGATATTCAAGAAAAAAGGTTACTTGATGAGGTTTTCTTAATAACCAATTTCCAGCAACGACACTAGTTCGTAGTAGTATCAACAAATGTTGTATCTATCGATATTTATTAAGATCATAAATTGTTTATTCTATATTTTATAAAACATTGATTGAAAATGATTTGTTGATCTTAAGATGTACTTAAATTCAAGTTTGAGAAATTATAATGATTAATGTTGTGGTGAGGTTGGATTTCATTCCCTCTTCTTATGTTGTATTACCATTACTCTTTGATGATTATTATATCCTTTGTTCAATTTCTTAGAAGTGTTCTAAGGTAGATCAAGGCCTATTCCTGCAGCCTAGAACCTAAGAACTTTAGATCCAATGTGATTTTTTCACTCCTGGTTAAATGAGTCCTTACTTTAACTGTGTATGACTTTTACACCCAACACACCTTTTAGATCATGATTTCCATCTCAATCCAAACCAATAAAATAAGATAAGTTGTCAATTCATCAAAGCAATAAACATAAATCAAACACAAACTATTGAAACGAAGCATAAATGAAAATTAAAGAAGTATCAATACAAATAATCAAAGATTACTACATCAAACCTCCCAAAGAGAATTCAGTCACTCATAATGGTACGAAATCTAAGCTTCTAGAGTTGTAGAATCTCCCCTATGGCTCTGGCTATGGCTATTCTAAGTATTACAAAGAGAAAGAGCCTAAAGCTATGAGAAATTGATGATCTAAACTTAAGGCCAAGCACTATTTTTATAAAACATTTTGGGCGATGCTCAACCTTGTCCTCTATGCTCAGCCACATGGGGTTTCTTCATGAGGTTGTTTTCTTTTTAGCTCAGTCTCTTATCCTGATGCTTAACACTTGAGCTTTCCTTCATGCAAGGGTTTTCTATGCTGCTTAGCCTCATGTGTTGGTACTTCAACTTTCCCTACTAAGAAGGTTTCTTCATGTGGCTCAACTTTGATTTATTGTGTTCAGACAGAAAGTCCAAGTAATGATGTCCTATCTTTTCTACTTCTTAGGCTTAATGTCAAGGGTTGTGGCTTAGTTGCATTTTGTGTTTTTTCTCCCATTTCTATTGCAAAATAGCCAATTATCATTATAATTCATGAAACTTAGATTTTTCATATCTCATTCTGTATTTTAAGCGAGGAAGGGTTGTTTTACTCATAAATATAATCATTTAATACATGATAAGTGTCAAATTTATATGAAAATTTTACGTATTCAAGACACTTATCACTACTTAAGCATACACTATGTATTATACTTCCTCCATATATTTACATAATCAAGTTTTTCAAAAATAGTTCTTAAACAAAGCAAATTTCCATATAAGTAGCTTTCAAAAAGATCTAAACTACCCCAAGGGTGTCTTACACTTGGAAACCCTCACTTGCATTGTTCCATACTCTCATGAAATTACACGATCATAGTAGAAAGAAACACAATTACAAATCAAGGTAAGCTAGTATATTTAAAATGAAAATAAACTTATTATCATTTAAATGGACTTTACAAATCAAGCATTAACAATCAAATCATGGATTTTAAAATAGATATTTACAAAAACTACAAGTTCTACCTCTAGAGGATTTATGTGTGTTGAATAAAACTTAGTGATTTTGCACCCATCATATGGATCTCGAAAGATTTTGGTTTGTGATACCAAGACTTTACCGAGCCCCAAAATAGGAACTAAGTCCATTCCATATGACAAGGTTGACTCACTATGACACACCCCAAAAGTTATCTTTCAAAGCACTTCTCGTTATAGGAACCTCCATCAACTCACACCATCTAAGTATATTTCTCTACATGAGTTAGAGTACTTAGTAGAGTCTGGATACTTCCTTATAGAACCATTATTCAATACACCACAACATATAAGAGTGAAAGACTTCCTTCCCTGAAAGTCATTTCACTTTTATTACAACATCACTACAAATATCACTTCATACATATATATAATTCATCACATTCCCATATAATCTTAACTTACCACACCATGCCATACATACATAATTTACCTCAATCCAAACTCATCTTATAATATCAATCACCTATTAATATAAATGCTAATATTTCATCATTTATTTTCTATTACATTAACATAATGTTCAAATACAATGTTTCCATTAAGTACATCAAAAAAGCGAAAATCATTACTCTAACCATATACCTCTAATTGATACTCTTAACAGTCAAAGTGAACCAACTGTCAAAATTTCAGTCAAATCTAATAGTTAACGAAATGAGAATCTAAATTTTCCTAAGATAACTCAAATAAGAAAAACATGGTGATGTCTGATACTGGATAAGTGGCACCAGATGCTAAAATCCTAAGAAATCACTAATTTTAGAGAGTTTGATGGTCAAACAAATGAGTAGAGATCAAAAGTTTAGAGAAAAATTAGAGGAGGGAGAGTGTTATACTTTTCTAAAGAGATAGTGGTTTTTATATAAAATGAATTCAACTTAACTAATTTCTATTTATATAAAAAATTTTAATATTAAAATAATTAAGTACTAATTATAAAGGCTTCATCTGCTTAAAGTATTTTATAAATTCTTACTTTATGTTAGAAATTTAAAGGAATTCAAAGTCAAGTAAAAGTTCATGACTAATAAGAAAGAAAAAAAAAACACAAACATATAATAATTCATTAAGCCCATAAACTTTATACCGTGACAAAATTTAAAATATATATCCCAAAACTCAATTCCATACATCTACACCTTTTCGCGTTACATATAGGCATAAATTTCGATTGAGATTCCAAATAAGAAAGGAAAATTGAAAAGATTTAATCTTTATTCTCGTCCATAAGCAAGTCATGTAATTGATTTAATGTATTAATTCAAACCAAACAACACATTATCTTTTTCCTTCAAAAAAAAAATGTTCTATCCCAAGGTTGTCAAGGTTGTGTTACTAAAAATATTCACAACATTACCAAGAAAGAAAAAATACACTATCCTACAAAAATGATTTCATATTTTACCCACCATATATGACATATGAATAAAATATGAGTTTGTTAAGAATCTAAGTATTAGTTTTAATTTTAAAGTCTGTAGAAAGTTGACTAAAATATAAGAAATTGAAAACTGATTAACATTGAGTCTTAAGATTTTTTTTTTTTATTGAATGTAGTATCTCCTAAACAGTAATATATCCAACAATGATATAATCTTGTGATATGATAAATGAGCAGATCAAATTATCTATCAGACAAAATACTTTATTTCCTGAGATTATTTTTAATTGCAAGTCTTGTTTTTAACACTCCACCAAATCAAAATGATAACATTAGGTGAGAATTTTGAGTTCCACACTTCCCCAGGTTATGGCCCCGAAGTAAATCATGCAAACTTCATGTTTGATGATTTGTGCAGTATTTATTAGAAAATTGTGAACTTTTTCAGACAAAACATGAAATATAACTCACTAGAATGTATTTATTATCTATGAAAGAATTGAATAATGCCTCATAATTAATTTAAAATTAAACATTTGTTATCCTCTTTGTGTAAAATATAAAATTTTAAAGACAAAATCGGAAAAAGAGTTCAAGTTTCGGTTAATACTTTGAATATAATGTTTGATGCTTAATACCTTAAAGATGTGTTTTTATTAGGGATGATAAATAAACTCGATTCATGGATATTGTTCGAATCCGTCTTTGTTTTGACGAAAAATCTTTGTATTAACTGTGGATGATATGAGTATGGAAAATCTCTGACTTTTTCAACTGGGTATGGGGATAAGTATGGGGATGTACATATCCTCCTTGTTGCCATACCTGCCATAATACTCATCCACATTTAAATTATTAAAATATTCATAGTTAATTAAATAAAATTTTATATATATATATATATATATATATATATATATATATACTTTCTATTTTTTTATCTCTTTTAATTGTTTGATTTGCCATAAAATTCATTTGCATCTCCAATATATTTTTTATCTTATTATAATTTTTATGTAATTATGTTAAAATGATGTATGTCAATTAAATATTCTTTTATGTTTCACATTTGAATATTTCTATTTATTTTAATATTTTTCTTTATTGTATATTTTCTTTTCACATGATAACATTTAACATTCTCAATTTAAGTGTTCAATAACATAAATAGTTAATTTACTATGTAATATAAAAAAATTATCTTTTTTACTCTATTATTATTATTTTCGTTTGAAGAACTATTTTGTTTCGCTAAAATAATTTTCGTTATTTCTTAACTATTAACTATGTTGATATTTGAAAAGTTTTCTTAGATATCTAAAGTATTTTTCATTTTATCATACCCTTAATTATATATTTATTTTTCTTTATATGATTTCATTCAATGGTCTCTCAAATTCTTTCTAAAACACACATTTGATAATTTGTTACTATTTTTATTTGTTTTTAATTTTTATAAATTAAAATACTATTTTGATATATTTTATATAATTATCTTTTGTTTTTTAACTCATTATCATATTGTGATTTTGTCACTAAAATTATATAAATAAATTTTATTTACTATAATATAAAATTTTAATTTAATTGCCATGAATTTTTTTTATCACCATCCAACATATATTGAAGTTCAAAAGATATAATATCTATGTTAAAATTTTATTATTATTAGTTTAATATTTGTTCTTTGCGTTATTTTGATCAAGTGAATTATTGTAACTTTTATTAGTGTATAAAAAAAATATTCATTAGAATTTAAAAAATTGAAGTAAACATACATTTAACATATATTTTAATCTGAATATTTGTTTTCCTTTTGTATTTTTTTAAAATTAAATTTTATCAACTATAATTCATTAATGTTTGCAAATTTAAGAGATATTTTGGTTCTCATAAAATTTTATTTGGTATTCTAATTTGAAATGTATACATTTATAATATACTTTTTTATAAATATTTGATATTGAGGAAATAACTCTCCTCTTAATATTGAATATTTGATAATATTATGTTTCTTTTATTGCAATTTTTATTATTTTATAAAAATTAATTAATTAATATTAAAATAGTAAGAAAACGAGTACGTGTATGAGTACAAGTATATACCTGGTACTCGGTGGGTTTATGTATGGGGATGATGATGAATTTTTTCGATGTAAATGTGTATGAGATAGCAAAACCCGTCCATGCCCCGTCTCGTTGTCATCCCTAATTTTCATAGAGAGATGAAGTTGGGAGAAGGTATGAAGATGATTTTGTGTGGATTTGTATGGATTTATGTGGATGGATGTATTTTTTTGTTTTGTGTAGATTAGAGGGTAAAGTTGATGGATTTGAAGATAAATTTTATGAAAGTTAATAAGTGATTTGAATGATTGATAGATAAAATAAAAAGTTATAATAGATAAAATTTGAAAATTACATAAATGTCCTTGATAGAAAAAATATATAAAATATTTTTTAAATTAGTTAAAAATATTAAATTTATAAAACTATTATTTAATAAATTTTAATGAAAAATTAATAAAAAGTAAATACATTAAATTATTTATTATTTTCATACTAATTACTATTATTTAAAACTATTATTAATAATTAATATTATTATTATTAATTATTAATAATAGTGATTATTAATAATTACTATTATTATTATTATTAATTATTAATAATAGTGATTATTAATAATTACTATGCATATACATTATTTATTATTATTATTATTAATTTCTATATATATTATTTATTTATTATTATTATATACATATATTATTAATTATTATATTATATATATTTATTATTATTAATTATTATAAATATATATTATAATAATTATTTTATAATAATTATTTATATATATATATATATATAATTTAGGAAGATATTAGTAAAATATACATCTCTTCAAATCTAAATTATTTTAGTGAAATAGAAAAAGTGATCATCTCTCAAATCTATACATTTCCTCTCTGATAAATCTATACATGCGAACACATTCAATTCTTCAAATTCTTCTTTCAAAAACATTAATAATTGTGATTTATATCAAAATATATTTCAGACGTAATGATTACCCTTAATAATTATACTTAGAACAAAAATAATATCATTTGTTGTACGTTAGAAAAATTTATATCAGAATATATTTCATACGTAATGATTACCCTTAATAGTTATACTCAGAACAAAAATTATATCATTTGTCGTACGTTAGAAAAAGGAGCAGTGAAGACAAGATTTTTTTAGATAGAAAAATACATTTGTTAGAAGGTTGTGCAGTACACATAATATTGTATATTGGCTGAAAAGTTCATACGTAAACTTCCTTTTTTTGTAGTTTATCATCCGTGAGAGTTAAATGTTGGATCCTTAGCTACACCAAGGTGAAGCCAAAACTTAATTTAAGGTCATGCTATCCATTTCACATTTATACGTTAACTTTATAAAACATAAATTATTACGAGTACAATCTATAATGACAAAAAAATATATTATGAGATTAATATATCGTGGTGCTAAGTGAAATTTCTTTCCGTGTCTCCACTTAATCAAAAGAGCCAAAATCAGAATTATTCGATCTTTAACTCCTGTTTGTGACGGCTCTTCTATCACGGAGGAGTACAAAAATTAATTAAGCGTCAAAGCATTAATAACCTTTTCCGTAAATAAATGAAGATTTTATTCCTTAATTATGTAAATACGTATTCATTTAGCTTTTATGAGAATAACTTTTTTGTATGTAAAAAGAATAATGGTTATATCATGTCCAAGTTTTATAAAATCATTTTATTGTTAAATTAAATTAAATTAAATTGCAATGTTTAAGGATCTCTATGATATTAGATCATATAAGACTTAGAGTTAAATTACACAAGACGTGATTTTTTTTATAATTTAAAGGCTAAGTTTTATTTTTATATCTTTACGAACTAAATTACTAATAACTTGTAAAGTGGGATATAAGATCATTTACACTATTTTTTATCATTTGGTGGGTCCTAGTAAATACTACAAAATATTGACAATTTGATATTGCCAAAATTGTTGGCAATACATTATGCCACCTTGTTTAATTATGATAACTTAATTGATTATGATTGATGTAATATGTCTATTATTTTAGAAAAATATATTGCTCTATTCTCCGATAATGATAAATATCTCGCGTTATTCCCTTAATAGTAATAAATATAAATCCCTTGCATTAAAACGTTTAAAAAAAATATAAGAAGCCGTGCTTAAGAATGAAAGTGAGATAGGGAAGACTATACTTTTTAATTTTTAGAAATGGACAACATGTGAACTTTTTAAGAAGCGTTAATATTAACAGGCCTTTGTATTTTATTTTTTTTTATAAATTTAATTTTTCTATAGCTTACTTAAAGTATACTTAATAAGGATGTTTGAAAACAAAAAAGTCTGCCTTTTAAATTTTCAAAACAATTATTATTTTTTGAACTAATATATAGCTGAAGAATACGAATATGACAAAAATAACTATTGAAATTGTGGCTGTTAAACTATATTTAAACATTAGTAAGAAGTGGGAACAACAAAACGGAATCATTATAAAGCAGTAGATATTTTATAATTGAAGGATTCAAAATGTAAATGAAGTGGTAAAAATTATTATTTCACTCTTTCTAAATAGATTACATTACAGATAAATATTCTTTTAAAAATATGAATGTTAATTTACATTTCGTTTCTATTTTAAATAATGACAATTAATGTTAATACATTCGGTTTCACATCCTTATCATTAATCAAAGTCGAAGTAGGCTTCAGCTTATTGAAGAAACACGGCTCTTCCAAAATTTTAGAAGATGCTTTAAACGTTTATAATCTTAAAAATATTTTTTATTTAATTCTGTATGATTTATATGTTCCTAAAAGAATTAGGACATGCTTTTTCTATACCTATTAAGTATTTTATAAAATGATAACAATCGTTTTTTTCCTTTTTAGAAAAACTAAGGGTTTTTTTTTCTTTATTGAAGCTATTTCTTTTATGGCTTAAATACTTTTTTATTCCTCATTTTCGTAGTATTTGTTGCGGATGGTCTCATTTTGACATAATGTTTAAAATGATCCTCATTTTTACTGAATGTTTAAAATGGTCTTCATTTTCGCAATTCGTGTTTTATTTGATCATTTTTTGTAATGCTGTTTAAATTATTAACGGAGCATTATACAGGTAACACAATCATATGTACATTACACGTAATACACCCTAATACAAGCTGTGTCACTTGTACAATGCTCCATTAATAATTTAAACGGTGTCACTGAGAATGACCAAATAAAACATGAATTGCGAAAATAAGAACCATTTTAAACATTCTGTAAAAATAAAAATGATCCGCAACAAACACTACCAAAATGAGGACGAAAAAGGTATTTAAATTTTTTTTATTTATGTAAGTTTGAAGCCAAGGAGGATGAGAACATGAAAGGATATTGGTTTTAAAAGAAAAAATGGAGAAATGTTTTTTGCTCTTAGTTTTAATTTAATTGATGGGAAATAAGTTTATTATTTGTGTACACATTCAAGGCCACGTGATTCTTGTTTCTATGTTCGATGGCACGTAATTCAACTCAACACGGTCATTATTAATCGTGATTCGTCATAAATATTTCTATATTGGACCCACAAACTTTTGCGCACCGTGTTGAATATAAAGTCAAACTTTTGTGCTTGCTTAGGTTAGATTTTTAACGACAACCATTCTCAACCAAATAAAGTTTTATATGTTTTTAAATTAAAATTAAAATATCTGTTCAAATAATATGAGTTTATAAGGTAGCTCTCTTAATTTTCTGTTTTCTCTTCCTGTTTTGATTCACCATCTAAACAAAAACAATTTTTTTTAAAGTGTTTGATTTGAACAAAACAGAAAAGAAATAAGAAAACAGTTTATATCTTTATTAATAAATAATTGATTATCGTTTAATTTTGTGTAAGGTATTCGTAATATTATTTGTAATTTTAGGTCATCTATTATTTACATTTTTCAATAATTTAATATTTTTAGATTCTACTCTTTTTTATTTAATTTTTGCATTGTTTATTTTTTTGTAGTTTTGTAAAGTTTATTTTATAATTTTTTGTATCATTTATTTTTTTTGTATTTGTAGAAATTTCCCTCTTTATATTTTCTCCTCCATTATATAATATTCTACTTTTTAGATTGTGTAACTTTTATATTTTTAATTATTTATTTCTTACATTTGTTTCATCATTTAACCATTTTATTCTTAAAATTATTTTCTTATTTCTTTTCTTAATTTTTAATTTTTTTAATATAATAAATATTTATTAATCTAAAGCAATACACCTACAAACCTATTCAGGCATGGACTTAAAAATAGTATAAATAAATAGATAAGAAATTTATTAAGAAAAGGTAAACTTCACCAAAATTAAAAATTTAATAATAATGAAGAAATGTGTTATGAATACACTTTCATAACTTACCAAACTTGCGAAAGTGTATTGATAACATCTTTGAATAATTTTAGTAATCTTAATTCAATGCGTTTTCTAAATTCTTTTTAGGAAAGGTATATTATAAAAAATAATGGAAATAAAATTACTATTAAATAAAAATACTCTACTTTTTGAATGACGTCACATTACTTACACTTGTTCATGCTATTAAGTTCACGAAGGTGAGGTGACAACCGAAGACAGAAGCCGGAATTGAAGCTCCTCCACCATTCCACCCAACGTTCTACAAAGCCACTCCCAAATCCAGATTCTTTTCCCATTTCCTTTTCAGCAAACACAAATCGTTTTCGCCGGTACTTATTTTTCCTCTCTTCACCTTACTCCAATTCCTCGATTTCCACTACTTCTCTTTCTCACTTTTTATTTATGATTTTGACCTCAAAATTCGTAGTTTTCATTTGCAGATTTGTTTTTGCTCATGTCTTTCACTACTGCATGTACTCAATAATTGCGTGCACTCGAATACCAGCTCTTGATTAGTTTTACAACTTCTTCAGAAGAAAAGAGTAACAAATTATTTGAATGGTTGTCGACTTTACTTGAGATTGTTCATGCTGCCAGTTGAATGGTTGTTATATCTAAATTGACAAGGGGTATCTTGTTGTTGAAGCAATAGAGTTATTTGATTTATTTTGCTGTGTGTCTTCTAGTTACGGACTTGGTGTTATCAGGGCGTGTGAATGTTTTCTTGCGTCAACTCCCAAAATTGAACGGCGATTGGTAGTGAGTGAGACCCTCGCTGGGGCTAGCCAAAAGAGGGAAGAAGAATGGTTCCCTTTTCCAGCATACTGGGGCACGAAAAGTGTGACAGATATTTAATTTTTAGTGGAGAATCGGCCCTTGGGGATGGTTTTCGAGCATTTTTTTATTTTCTTGGCCTTGCTTACTGCTTTATCGGATTGTCGGCTATAACCGCTCGCTTCTTTCAATCGATGGAAAATGTGGTCAAGCACACAAGGAAGGTAGTGGAGGTAGATCCTGTTACTAAAACTGAAACTATTAGACATGAAAAAGTTTGGAATTACACTATTGCGGATATTAGCCTCTTGGCCTTTGGAACTAGCTTTCCCCAGATATCATTAGCCACCATTGATGCAGTACAGAACATGGGGAAGCTCTATGCTGGAGGTTTGTTATCCAAAGCGTTTGTCCTGTTCCTTTCATACCATGGAATATTAAAATCAAGTTTGATTTATTTTTCGATTATCATGTTGGTGAATTTAAAATTTGGGGATTATATTTCAGTAAGTAATAATTTTTTGCTACTACTTTTCATGTTTTTATTCCTATGTCTTTCTACTTTGACAGACAGTCCTTCTATAGCTGAAATTGTATATCAAGTTTTAGACTATATAGAATACTGACTCGGTATATTTTGAAGTATTCTCTCTTTTTTTTTTTTTTTTTTTTTTTTTTTTGTAATTCCCTCAATTGCTAAACTAATGTTAATAGACCAAGCAAATGATTTATCATTATTTTCCTTGTTCACCTGTGGCTATTTTCCCTGTCCAAATTGCTAAACAAATGTTAATATGTATATGTATATGCGCATACACACTATGACCAATAGATTCTTCTGATAAGTGACTTGGGTGCATACTGTGACTTTCTTCCTTTTGAATAATATTTGATGGTGCAGTATTTGTTTTATTATGAGCTTAAGTTCTTTATAGAATTGCTTAGGGGCCTTAGACCGTTAATCAATGAAATAAAATCTTTATAATTGCTAAATATTCAGGTTTGGGACCCGGAACACTTGTTGGTTCTGCTGCATTTGACCTTTTCCCCATCCACGCTATTTGTGTAGTAGTTCCAAAAGCAGGAGAGCTGAAGAAGATTGCTGATCTAGGGGTATGGCTGGTGGAGCTGTTTTGGTCATTTTGGGCTTACATTTGGTTATACATAATTTTGGAGGTAATGTTCCAAAAATTTTAAATAGCCATTGTTTGCTTCCTTGTTATTTTCATTAACTTATTCCTGTTTGTTTTAGAACTATGACCTGGCCTACATTCCTCGCTAGAAGACTTCTCACCATAGAAACTGTAGTTTAACCTGTGCAAAATTTAGAGAAAGATAGAGATAAAAGTTCTTAGACTTTTGCGCTTCCAAGAATGCTAGATGTGGTTCTTAGGTTTCCATGCCCAATGTCTATAAGTGCATTTGCAACTGCATTTCCTAAGTTAGCACTTCATTACAATCTTGTGTCCCAATCAGCAAGTCAGAATAATTATAACTCTTGATGTTAGATTAGTTTAAAAACAAAAGTACTTGAAAACAACACACTTCTTGTGGGAATACTCATCAAGAAAATGTAGGTATGGACTCCAAACGTTGTGACTCTGTGGGAGGCCCTGTTGACTGTACTACAATATGGATTACTATTGATACATGCTTATGCTCAAGATAAACGTTGGCCCTATATTTCTCTACCAATGTATGTGCTTCTACTTGCTTCTTTTTTATTATATTTAACTAAAAGGACTTAAGTTTCATAATTATCTTGAATCTTTCTAGTTTGATGCCTTGTTTTTCATTTAAAGTGCAAGAGATGAGAGGCCAGAGGATTGGGTACCAGAGGAGACTCCTTATTTTCAACAGGAAGTCTATCAGCAGATGAATTTCTCTGAGATAAAGCATGTTAGTGAAGAAACTGGCGACACTGTTGATATTTTTTCCATTCATTCAGAAAACCCCACTGGTAGTTCTTCCACCTTAATGTAGTAAAGTTTGGCCTGACTTATCAAAATGCTTTCTTCTCCTGAAGCAGCTTGTTCAGCATTAGAAACATCCTGAAATGTCAGAGCCATCTTGTGTCCAAATTTTGTAATTTGCATATCCATTGTGTGTCACAGTACCTCAAACAGATGATGAGGCTGAAATTTTGGTCAAAGCTAAGGAAACAACGTTGGAGGATACCCACTTGCTTACAATTTGGAGACAGCAATTTGTGGATGCACTGAGGGTACTTTATTTATGTTGCATGTGTATCTTTAAGGTTAAATGATAATGTCATTAAGAACCATAGCCTAGCCTTACTACATTATCAATTTGACAATGTTGAGATCTTGAAGATCCAATTTTTTCATAAAACTATTTAGAGCAAGATCTTACTCTAACATTGTTACTGAAACTGTAACTAGGTAATTTCTATGATTTTTTGGATATGAGCCTCTTGTATTCTCTTGCGATAGTGCGATTGATAATCTCAGATATACCCACATAAATGTCACAAACACACTTTGTTTGACGGAGTTAAGTTCCTTTATGTTCTAATGTGTTCTTCAATGAATGAATTATATGATTACTTTCTGTCAATAAATTCACTCTTTTTATGAAAACCAATTGAATATGAAATTATTTCTAGCCCTGAAGCACAAAGAAAACAATAATAAGCAGGGGGAAAAAAATGATGAATGGCCTCAAGGTTTTTAAGCAAAAGTCCAATTTGAAGATCATGCCTGCGCTCCTGTCTTATGTCACACTCTTATGTTTTTCCACTTGATAATTCCCATAATTATGACTCCATCGTTCTCCCATGTCGCTTTTCCAAATTCCTTGAATAATTTTATGATCCTGCACTATCAAATGACATGCAAAATTATAAAATGAAAATTCTTAACTACTCAAGCTGCATTTCAGTAGATATATCCTTATTGTTACTTTATGTAGTCATAAATTGTAGACATTAATTTAAACTTTGAACTTACTGTTAAAGTTAGGATTTGGATAAAGTGATTATTAATGCATTGCAGAAAATATTGAGAACCTTAATGTACTATCAAATACTGATGAAAATTTCGAACAATATATTGCAATATCTGAAGTCTGGTCTGTGATTTCAACAGTTGGAGAACCCAGAATCAAAAAAATTGAAAAATACGTATCTCCTCCTAGCTGGAACTTTATGGAAATTGCTGCTCTTACCATGGAGATTTCTTTTTTCTTTTGTTCCTCCTTGCCAAATTGCTCATGGATGGATCTCCTTCATTTGCTCCCTGCTTTTCATCAGCGGGATAGCTTACATTGTGACTAAGATCACAGAACTTATAAGTTGTGTTACAGGTTTCTTTCTCACTCGATGATATTCCTGTTCTCTTCTTTGCAGATCATTATAGATTCAAAGTAGTCTTTACAGTTGTCAGTTTTACATTTCTGAGTTTTTTTCCGTCTTGGACAGGAATAAACGCTTACGTGATAGCATTTACAGCCCTAGCCAGTGGAACCTCGTGGCCTGATCTAGTGGCAAGCAAGATTGCTGCTGAACGTCAACAAACTGCTGATTCTGCAATTGCAAACATCACTTGCAGGTCACTGAGACATTCACTTCATTCTATCTTTAGGAATCGTTCACATGTCATCATTACATCATGAGCTTGACACTTTTCTTGAATTTACATTAGTACTTATTCCTAGATGCTTCTGATATTTTATACTTTAGTAGTTTATAACTTGATGCTTCTAAAAGAATGTTATTATCTCAAGAGATTCAACTCCTGTGTGGTTATGTGTTTCTAGCATCTCATTAGATTTAAAACATAATTTGATCGATACTGATTATGTTTTTAGTACTAATATTGTGGAGCTGGCTTATAGAAGTTCATGAAGTATGTATGCATCATGTCATGCTATAAAGGAAAATTGAAATGTTAATTGCAAAAAAAAAAATAATAATAATTATCTTAAAGTTGTCCTTTAATTCTTGAGGGGTATGAATGTAGGTACCTACACAAGTTTCTCAAATGACAAATGTTTATCTATGAATACATTTTTTTAACATAACATATTTTTCCCATGAAGTTAATTTCATAAATGGAAAAACTTAGATATCATTTTCATAACAATTAGAAATAACTCAGTATCTACATGAATAACCCAATAGAGCAGAGATCACAGTTATACATATTCTTTATTCACTTTGTCCTTGCGAAGGCTTCCGGATACTAGGAAATCTTGCATACTAATATAGAAATGCTTGTATTGCCTTCTAAATAATTAAAAAAACATTTTCTAGGATTTCAGATTGAAAGTTTACTATTTTGTAATATGTTTTCTCTTGCATTTTACACCCATCTGAATCCTGTATTTATGAAGCATAGATGAAAATATCGCTTGCTTTTATGGCTTACCAAATCCTTTATAAAGTTGGTTATTTATTTCGTTATTTATTCTTTTTTGCAGCAATTCAGTGAATATATATGTTGGAATTGGTGTTCCATGGCTTATTGATACTTTGTACAACTTCATAGCATATCGAGAACCTCTCCGAATCCAAAGTGCAGGGGGACTAAGCTTTTCTCTGATTGTTTTCTTTTGCACTTCTGTTGGGTGTATATCGGTTTTGGTTTTCAGGCGTATAATTTTTGGCGCAGAGCTAGGAGGGCCTAGGCTCTGGGCATGGATCACCTGTGCCTTTTTCATGTTGTTGTGGATTATCTTTGTTGTACTATCTTCACTCAAGGTTTCTGGATTCATTTAGAATTTTATATAAAAATATTGAGTAAACACCATATTGATGTATGAAAGATAAGTGCTTTCGTCAATAGGTTTTGAATAAAATAAAATATTTATACAGATGAGTCTTTAAAAAATTTGATCTTCTTGCATATGAATCTTTCCTTATCAAATATAAAGAAAATGTGTTCGTATTTTGAATATCAAATGCTTGTAAAAAAATTATATGCTAATAGATAAATTTTTAAGGACTTATTTATATAAGAATTTTAATCAAGTTATGGTTCAACTTTCTCAACTTCTGTAAACCAATTTGGATATCTACATAGAATCATTTTAGACACTTATATTTATTGTGTAGAGCTTACGCAATATCCTCTAGTGCAATTATGTTTCTCCAGTGACATCAAACTTCGTCCAGCTGGCGAACAGCAGTAAAACCTATTTTCGGTATTTTCTTCTATTCTTCTTCCCTTTTCTGATTTACCCACTTGACTGATGTTGTATTGTTTGTTACGCTTCCCTCAAAGAACCGAGTTCTCCCTCGAGAGACATTGTAGAAACTTGATTTACCATGCCCACTCCGAGGGTATTTTAAGAATAGCTTTGTTGCTTCTCGTCCACGACGACTCACTTAAGGTAGTAACAGCATACCCAAATTAAATTCCTATAACAATTGTCCTCCGATGACAATTCATCATGAAAATATTGAAGCACCCATTATTAGAAAAGCTATCTTAAATTAATCTGATTCACAGTCTTCCAACTTTCATCAAAATTGCTGGTAGAATTCTTGTTTAGCCACAGTCACTTCCTTTATTCTGCATAACTGAAATAAAAGGCCGGAAAGTTCACCCTGATATTATTAAAAATATATAATTACATCCCTTTTTAAATTTAAAATTTCTCTAAAGATATCGTTATTAGAGGGAAAGTCAGACAAGAATTTGGGACTCAGGTCTACATTTTAAATTTCGAATTTCTCCAAAAATATCGATACTGGGGGAACGTCAGGGACATAAATGGAACTCAACGATCTAGTCAAACGATGCCCGATGCAGACGAAATGCTACTTTAAGAAAACTAACACTTGCCATCGACAAAATAATGTAAAGCTTCCATATTGAAATAATGTATCTGCCAGTTACAACAGAACTTCAGAAGGGAAACCAAATCCCCCTACTGCCACGTCTGCGTAGGGAAGCAACCCACATCCTGAAACAAACTTTCACATGTTCACTAGAACTCCTAGTTTAAGCAAAAGCACCGGCACATGCAGTAGCTGGAGCAGCTTCCAGCTGTTTCTTTGCAGAGCTGTATTTTTTTGTTATAAACCTGGACAAATCCAACGAGATGAAAATTTCACAAATCATACTATATGTTATTGCCAGAAACAGTATTCGTAGATAATGTTTTACCAACAAATAACACAGTAATACATGTTATTTTCAATACTATCCCTCTGTATTGATAATTGGAGGAACAAAAACAATTGTCAGTAATCTCTCAAAAACAGAACTTCATGATCGTTATTGGTCAGATAGGAAACCTGAATCAGAATTATTGTTTTTTTCAAGAACCACAAGACCCTTACATTTCAAGGAAGGGGGAAATATATCTTTCCAACTTTAAACTTATAAGACGAGCAAATCATTCAAAACTGTAAGTGAAAGACATTGCTGATATCATGATCCATCAAAATTACAAATCCATCATGATCCATGTCATTGTATTGTAGACAAATGCAGTCGCAATTGAAATTGCAATGGGAAAAACACTAAAAGCCTTCACATTGGAACATTGTAGTTAGAATTGCAGGGATGGAAACGTTGTAATTACAATATTATGCAGTTGTAATTGCAATGACCCTAAAAGCCTTGACATCGTGGTTACAATTCATAGAAACCCTTTTTTAAAACCTCAATACATTAAAGGTTTATTCACTTGAGATTTACCACATTTAGAGCAATAATTACAAATTGCAACTTTAATGTTTTAGATCAGTTGTTTGCAACTTTAATGTTTTAGATCAGTTGTTTGCAACTTTAATGTTTTAGATCAGTTGTTTGCAACTTTCCTGTGTACACTAAAAGATTACAAATAACAGATGGTGGAACACGGTAGAAGGCCAAAATTCCCCATCTAAACAAGCCATCCAATGGTGCTCATGAAGTGGACATCTTGCCTCTGGGAAGGGGTTGGGGATATAGTAACGGTATAGCATTACGCTGTTATGGCAGCTCTATAACGGTTATTTTTGAACATCGGTACAGTACTAACTCCATCATTTTGCAAATAGTAGAAAAAGAGACTAATACTTTAAGCATGGTTATCAGTTTCTGATAGAGGCTTGCCACAGCTAACTCTGAAAACGCTATTGGGACAACCACTATTTTGAATACTATAATACAGACTAAACTTACACTGCAAATAAAAGTACTCCAAAAACAAGGAAAAAAAATCCAATTGTAGGTTATACAGTGCACACCAACAATCACCATTAACCCATAGGACCCATAAGAACATAATAACGAAATAAAAAATATCATAGAAGGCGGTTAAATCTATATATAAAAAAAATGAAAGAAATACCAGAATATGAGCTGGGAAGTTTCAAGGAAGAGCAGAACACAAGAAAAAAATAGTCCTATAACGTGCGAAGGAATAGAGGTCAAACAGAGGTAACCTGTAATGAAATATTTTACCTTAAAAGCCCAAGTCTTATGGGGTAAAAATGGGTTTCTGAACCTTGTGTCAAAGTAGCAGCCACAATATATGGCCTCTATTGAAAAAGCACTCATCTATTTGAATCCAATAGTGTACAAGGCTGGTCCAAATTCACTATCCCCAAAGTAAGGTATTGACTACTATGATTATAATTTCTTAAATATAATTGTTACTTATTTTTGCATTAGGAAAAGTAAAAAAGTCGCACATGATTCTCGAAAGAGACTTGATTAAAGCTAATCCCTAACATTTTGTGTATGGGGGTGGGGGAGGAAAATTCCCCAACCAGTGCTCCATTGCCGTTTCCATATATCGCATGCAAAGAAAAAATGTACACTAATGTTGCAAGCCAGGTAAAAGGACGTGCACAAAGCATTGCTACCTGAAGAAGTCCCTCCATAGCAACTCAAACATCAACCAATTTGTTCCAGTTTTGGACGAGCCATTACCACCATCAGTCCGGTTCGACGATGCCGAAATGGATCTGCAGTAACACAATTCACCAGTTAGTAAACACCCTATTCATTCCAAAAAGAATCCCCTTAAACAGAAGAACACAAAGAACAACGCACCTGCTGGCAGTCTTCTTCAGTTCTTCATACATTATGCGAGGGGAGAGACATCCCATTGCCAACCACGGAGAAATCTTGCAGGAGAAGTTGGCACCATATATACTGTGTGTTCCATCCTTATTCCCCTTGTGTGGCTGAGCTTCACACTCAGCCGCAAATTTTTTCAGCCTCTGCAGTGCCTCAGTCTCCCCTCCTACCATAGAAGCATTAGCACCAGCCTTCCCATCCTGCGAAATACAGATCATTGATGATAGCAGTTGAAACCAACAAGACCATTGGTGACAACACTTGAAACCAATATGCATGAACAGCGAATAAACAAACCTGTGGCATTGCGGAAGATGGATTAAGACCAAGGTCCATCAACGAAGGAATATCACCAATCTCAACATCTCCGCGAGAAGGCATTCCCTTTAGCTGATCCAAAGCCTCAATTGTCTTCCTAATCTCCAATTTCTGAACCCTATCCCTGAACCCTCCGTAATTGGTAGGCATATCCTCAAGCTTAAAAGGCAAATCCTCCACGTGATACAACGTGCTTCCCCAGAAGTACTTTACCTCCACATTCTCCTCCTTCATCGCTGCCTCCACCTTCTCCTCCGTCTTCGCCTCGTCATGAGAAACCTCCCTGTGCGCGTACACCGCGTCGGCCCCAACGGCCTTCGCCATCTCTACCAGCACGGTCTCGGGCTTGCCGACGCGCACCACAAGATCAGAGCCGCGAGCCTGGAGATTCCGCCGCAGGTCGGCGACGGACTCGATGAGGAAGTTGGCGCGGTAGGGGCCGGTCTTGTCGAAGCCGGAGGCGGACTTGCCGTAGTCGGCGGGGTCAAAACAGTAGACGGGGAGGACGGAGAGAGATTCATTGTTGGCAGAGGCGAGACACTCGTTGTCGAGGACGCGGAGGTCGTTGCGGAACCAGACCACAGCGGCGCGGCGAAGCGCGGCGGAGTTGGAGGGGTCGCGGGGGCGGTTGGGCCCGAGAGATAGAGGGGCGTGGATAGGAGTGGCGGAGAGGGAGGATTTGAAGGAGGTCTTGGAAGGAGTCGGCGAAGCGGTTGAGAGAGAAAGGTGGGTTAGGGATGAAGCTTGGGTTGGAACCTTGACCTTGTTGGGTTGAGGGGTTGATGAGATCTTGGGTTGTCGAAAGGGGAAAACGGTGGGTAGAGAGAGAGATAGTGATGCCACTGCAAATGGTGGTTCTGTGGAGAGTGGCGTCTTCTGTCTCTGTTCTTCTTTCTCTGTTTCCATTTGGTGAGTTGAATCCATTTTGGAAGAATGACGATAACCTTAAGGTGTTTGGTTGAATGTGTGAGAGAGTGTGGAAGTTATGTTATGGTGTGTTGTGTTGAGGTGGCTTATCTGCTACCTACCTCTGCTTTGTATCGTTGGTTGGTGGTGAGTTCTTTCTCTCTCACACTCTGTGGCTCGGATTATATATACATCATCATGCTTTTTCATATCTCTTTCCTTCCTCTCTCGATTTTATTTTATGCACCTACATATACATACATACATACATTAATTAATTAGTTTAATGCACAAAAGTATGTTTTAGCTTTCAAAATTGTCGAAACACATTTGTTTTGAGTTTCTGCCTTAATAAATTATGAATAAGGTCATTTGGAACTAATTTTGCTAATAGTTCATCTCATCTATGTATCATATCTACCTACTATTTGATATTTTAGTCTTTGGAGAGGAGCCACCTACACCCTTCACCTAACCTCTTTTTTCTTCTTGCATTTTAACTTTCTACTTAATTTTTGTATCTAAACCTTTATAAATTGATTTTCATTCTCCCCTTATTCCTTTTCTTTGATGCTTTACTTTTGACAAATGTGCATCGTAAACTATGTATAGGATGGAAAGATAGATAAAGAGAAAAATATAAATAAAAACAAAATAGAAGTTGCAATTAATAATATAACGAAAAAATGAAAAGAAAAATAGAATAGAAGTTTTAGTGAAGTTGTATTTTCTCATATTATTTAAATGAGCGTTTTCTTGCGCAAATTTAGATGTAGTTGTAGTAGGAAAGATTAAAAAATATTTGTATCATTTTAGGCCAAAAGCAATTTATTTACACAATCTAAGTTGTTTTTTGGTATTTATTTTTGCGAGCTGATGGTGCGAACCAAAAATCATACAAAAATGAAAAATAAAAGTGTATTGGGTGCAAAATAAGTTAAAAAAAAATTGGTCTCAACTAAAATAATAAATGGACGATAATTGGTATTTATTTTCAAAATATTAATCCAATAATTTTATTTATTATTATTTTTCACACCTATTTATTTATTTTATGATTTTCTTCCTATGTTAATAATTCATTATATTTCTTTAGTTAAATATGTTTTTTGTCCTTTAACTTTCGGTAAATTTTGAAATTAGTTCATTCGAAACTTTTGACCAATTTAGTCTTTCATCTTTCGAAATACGTGAATTTAGTCATTTTAATCAAATTTTGTTAGGTTTATTTGATGTTTTGTACGCATTTCAAGATTGTATTTGGGTTGTTTATACTGTTTGACACATTTTTGTTTTAATGTTAAGTCAAATACTATTATGAAATGCGCTTGAAATGTCAAATAAATTTAACAAAATTTGATTAAAATGACTAAATCCATGTATTTCGAAAGATGAAGGACTAAATTGATCAAAATTTTTGAAATGAACTAATTCCAAAGTTCACTGAAAGTTAAGGGACAAAAAACATATTTAACCTTATTTCTTTAATTTACGTCATTCTTCTCTTTCCATTCATCTTGGATATCATCGTAAAGCAAACATTATTAAGTTTTTCTTTCTTTCCAACTCCTAAGCATAATAGTTTTATATTTTTCCAAAACTTGTTTTCGTCAATTCTCTTAGAATATAATGAAAAGTTACATGTGCATGGCCACCGCTAGTGTTAAAAAGAATAACACTTTTTATGGATTATAATTGTTCTGTCTCAAGTTCGATGATAAAATATATGTCAATCACCATACATATGAAGTCTTGTTGGCTTTGAAGTGTTGACTTCATCACAGTTTTGTCCTTAAAACACGCCTCATAGGATAAAAGGAGGAACGAGTTTTAAATTGCCATAGACCTCGACTTCTAAGCGATGTGAGACTATTAAGTGTGGTAGGAACATAAGCCCTCAATCAAGGTCTAACGGGAATGACGGATTATCCCCAATGGAGGCTTAAAGGACCGATGATTCCGTTATTGGCCCCACGGTGGGCATCAATGTTCCAGTCTCAAGTCCGATGATAGAATCGCTATCAATCACCATACATCCGAGATATTCTCCGCTTTGAAGCATGAGCTCCGTCACAATTTTATCCTTAAAAGGTACCTTAGAGGGTGGAAGGAGAAAGGGATATTTAAATTGCCTTAGACCTTGACTTCTTAGTGATATGAAACTATTGCAAGTGTTGTCAAGTGTGACATAGAGAAATTTGATAGAGGATCAACTTTGGCTTGTGAGAAACTCAAGTCAAAGATGTGTTGATACAATCTGGATTACACAAGGTATTAAAAGGAAGAAATTGTAACATGGTGGAAGAAAAGTGTGAGAAACTAGATTTGAAAGCTGCTAGTGCAATTCGCTTGTGTTTGGATAAAAATGTTATTGCAAACATGCAGAGAATGTCGACCGCAAAGGAACTTTGGAGAGACTTGAAGGCTTATTATATTAGGCAAAGAGCTCAAATTGATTGTTGTTGAAGGAGAGGTTTCATAACCTACGCATGGGTGATGATAGAAAAATCTTTGATCATCTTAGCAATATCAATGAAATTGTCTCTGAATTAGAGGCGATTGGAGTCAAGATTGAAGAATAAGATGTAGCACTAAGGCTCATTGGTCTCTTCTGTCTTCCTTTGAGCTTATCTAGCCTGCTCGATGTATGGGAAGAAAAACCTTAAGCGTTGATGAAGTTGCTGGCAAGATTCTTTCTAAAGAAAGGAGGATGAAAAGTGTTGAAAGTATGTCAACTAACTCAACAATGACGATTAAAAGTAGAACACATGCAAACAAGAACCACAAAAAGAAATTAGTATGTTTGAAATGTGGAAAATCTGGGCATTTGAAGAAACATTGTCTGAATGGAGGAACATCACGAAAAGGTGAGTTGGATTGAAACAACAAGGTTGCCTCTCTCATTTTAGGAGATGATGATCTTATGTAAAATCAATATGTTGAGTGTCCTTAAGGCACATATACTTTGCCATGAAAAAAGGACTACTCTTTGACAATGGTGAATTTAGGTTTGGTTCGTGGAGGTCTATAGAGGTAGAGTTAGACCTGTGTGTGAATCATGGTTGAGGTGATCATTGGTTCATATCTACTCCTATGACTGTTGTTGTTGGTTCGATATGCATGGGAGTTAGCTGATCTAGACGTAATGAAGTTCGCATTTTTTTAAAATTTGCGAATGGTGGAACTTGTGGTGGCTGACGTTGGCACAGTTGTGTGTGGTGGCACTTAAAGCTCACAGTGGTCTCCGATGAAACGAGGGTTGAGCTCACAATGGCTTTCGAATGATTTAGTCTCTTCTTCGATGATGACGCATTGTGGCTCATGATGGAGTTTGATCTACAACATAAATGACAGTGCAATGGTGATCTATAAAAAAATGCTTAAGAGCGACGTCATTTCGCGATAACGCTCGATATACACGGAAAGGGTGAAGCTCGAGAGCGACGACATTTCACAATGGTTGCGAGGCGCAGTGGCTACAAGGGGCGGATGTTCAATCTGTGACAATTTGTTCGCAAGGTTCGCACGGTGGTTTTGTGCAGTGGTGGCAGCTAGGTCCTACTGCAATGTTGAGAAGATAGAGAATCTTTATGTTTTCAAATTTACTTGAAGAAGAAGAAAGTAACGTGGTAAGTTCTGATTGGTCATATCTGACATATGGCTACTCTTTGTTTTTGGCAGATTGATACATGTGTATTTGGAATGGTTTATATTCCATGTGAATATACTCGTTACGACGGAGTATATGATTGCTAATTCGTGTAATGGAAATGGGTTTTATTCTCATCAAGTGGAGATTGTTAGGTTGATAAAAATACATTTGGTAAGTCCTATATCACCTAGGATAAGTCATGTAATGGATGATAGTGGCTATATAATGGATTTAAGGTCCATGGTGTTTCTTGTCCCAAGTCAAAGATCCTTTAAGCTTATTTTGTATTCTTGTAATAAAGTATTGTGAGATTTAGGTTAAATTCTAGCTTTGGAGAGTGCGAGTGTACTTGGGTTCAAGGGATTTGAGAGTATTGTCCATGTGTTGCAATAATTTTCACAGTGTTATTCTTGGTTGTGATTTTTCTTTGAATTGGATTTTCCATGTTTTTAATTTTGTGCTGATTGTGTTGTTATTATTTATAATAAAAGTTAAATTTGAATACATACCATATTAAATGTTACACCTCCTTATTATAAGTATTTTTCATATAATTTATGTAAGAACTATTTGAAAAATAAATGAAAACTATTTATAAACAAGTTTTTATGGCTTAATTAAAAATAATTAAGAAAAAAAATTTATATAAAGAGAAGAATACTATAAATATATATATTTTTTTAGTAATCTCCTTCTTACCTTGAAAGTACTGAAAGTTTAATCTTCCACTTATTTTGAAAAAGAAATTGCACAAATTCGTATAAAATGTGTATTTATCTTTTTTCCATCACCGCATTGTTCAACATTCTTGTTCAGCACTTTCCATGAATACGTAGATACTTAAGAGGAAAATAATACTATAAACATAGAACCATTCTTATAATCGTATAAATATAGAAAAATATTACTATAAACATAAAACGTTCTTATAATCGTATAAACATTGAAAAATATTACTATAAACATAGAACGTTCTTATTAAATCTTGTGATTGTACTCACAAATTACAAAAGGTAAATCATAAATCCTTTATTTTGAACTTGTCAACGCATACCGTAATTTAGAATAGTTGTCATCCACAAGAACCAACATACACCAAAGAAGGGATTCTGAATTGAACTAAGAAAAAAAATAGAAGATAATAGTAGAAGATACGTACCATGCCCAACAAAGCAAGAGGAAGAGGGGTTGAACTTTGCATGCACAAGAACTAACCTAAAGATTAGAGTCAGAAAGAAGTGATTCAGGGTCCACTTGAGAGCGTACAAGTTCTGGTCATTGTAGTTTATTCGTATCAGCATTACTTTCTTCTTTGATGACGACACTACCATTACTTGTTTCTCTAACCAAGACTCTTGCATTTCAAACACCGCTCTCTCCTACCTTCATTTCCCTCTCTAACTCCATTATTTATAAACCTGTGAAGACCAAGAGAATGTGTTAGACAAAACATTAAAAAAATTGTATGATTAAATTTTGTAAAGTTAAAGTTTGTACAATTAAAATTTGTACAATTAAATTTTGTACAAATTTTAGTTTGTTGAATTATTTGTACAAGTTGTGAAGACCTATAATTATAAAATTCTAATTGATTAATCTTAGTACTTTTTAGCTAGAACAAATAGCACATGATTGACTGCTTTTCAATTTATAAAAAGTATTACTATCATCCTACTTTTGAATCTTTTTTTTAATCTATATCAGTTAAAACTTTGGGCTCTTAAGTCTACCTTCGTATAGTCCCATGTTTGTGATAGCCCAAAACCTACATTCCCTGGATGACCTTCCACTACTTCCACTTTGAATTATATGATTAAATTTGGTATAGTTAAAATTTGTACAATTAAATTTTGTACGAAATTTATTTTGTACAATTATGTGTATAACTTGTAAAGACCTAGTAAATGGGTAATATGCATGATAATTTGATGACCTTTTAGGGGATACTTTCATGATGTCTGAGTGTAATTTTGATGACATCTTGAATGAAGATGAGGAGCTTGATATAGAAATTGTGAGGATATACAAAATAGTATATGATGGTAGTCAAGAAACATATCCTAGTTGTAATTTTTTTTTTCAAAATCATCAATCATTGTTCATGTACTATGTATAAAAAATCTTTATGGATGGAACGATGTATCATTTAGTGTGTTATTACAATTGATCAAATAATTTCTTCCTAAAAACTTTTCATTGCCAATAACATTCCAAGATTGCAAATACTTAATCAAAGAGTTATGTTGTAGTTATGAAAAAAATTCATGCTTGCTTCAATGATTTTATCCTATTTTAGAATAAGCATGAGAATGAAGATACATGCTCCATGTGTGACACTTCTAAATATAAAGAGATGGGGTCTAAATTCTAAGAAAAAAGTTTCTTGCAATGTAGCTTCACCTTCACTTCCAGCCAAAGTGTTGAGGTATTTTCCCCTTAAATCGAGGATCAAGAAGCTATATATATCATAAAATTTGGTTGATTCAATGAAATGGCATGGGAAGAATCGTACTAATGATGGAAAATTAAGGAATCTTACATATTCACTTGCTTGGAAAACTTTTGATTCACTACATCTTGATTTTGCGATGGATCCACGAAACATGAGGCTTGGGTTAGCAAGTGATGGATTTTAATCCATTTAAGACAATGAGCAGCAAATATAGTATTTGGTCAGTTGTTCTAATGTCATACAACCTACCTCCATGGGTCTTTATGAAGCAACTTTATTTGATGTTATCTTTACTTATTTCAGGTCCTTCTTCCCCTAAAAGTAGCATGGATGTCTATTTAAAACCTCTAATTGATGAGTTAAAGAAGTTATTAGAGATAGGATTTTAAACTTATGATACTTATATAGTAAGCAACATTTTAATGTTTAAGTTGCATTATTTTGGATTGTAACTTATTTGTCAACCTATGTTATGTTATCGGGTTAGTGTACTAGTGGAAAGTTGATATGCCTTATGTGTAACTATGATGCATGGAAAAGTACTTGCCGAAAAGTAAAAAAGATGTGCCACATGGGTCATCGTAGATTTTTGGACTCCAATCACAAATGGTGAAAAAATAAGAAGTTTTTTTATGGCCATGAAGAATTTGGAGTTACTTCGGTTCCATTATTATGGTCTACTATATTGGAAAAATATGTGAAATATAGAATTTATTTGGAAATGCTCAAAAGTGAAAAATAAATAATGTTGATCCATGGACAAAAAAAATATATTCTTTGAGTTTCCATATTGGGATACCAATTTGCATTGTCACAATTTCGATGTATTGCACACATTGCTACTTTGACATACACAACTTGGAGAGAGTTGAAAAATAATTTGAAGGATATGTGGAAAATAGTCAAGGTATCATTTTTTTTCTTATCATTGATATATTTTACTAGTTATTTCTTATTTGATATAATGTTAATTCAAATATGTTTTGGTGTAGTCAAAGTTTGATATAGAATAATGTGGTAAAAAGTAGGTGTTGCAAACTATTAGTTCATTTCGGAGGAGTCATAAATGTCAACTGGAGAAGTTCTTTAAGCCAAACATGACGGAGGAGTACAATGTAAAGAATCGACCATCCATTATTCCACTTGAATAATTGTAAATACTTTTTAAGTATGCTAGAGCATGCAGAAATCACTTGTGCTTTTGTTCCCTTGATGTTTAGGTGTAGGTGATTGTGGCCTCAATGACATGAAAAGGGTATGCACCCCCATTCCAGATTAAACCACCATTCCACCATTCCATTCCAAATTCATTGGCATGGAATAGTGTGAATAATCCACCATTCCAAATTCGAGCGTTAAGCTTGATTTTTTCCGATTTTGATAATTCTAATGTGTTGTGATAGATATCCAGGCTTATTACATCCAATTTACCGCTCTAGCTAATAGTGTGCAGGGAGTTACTCAGTAAACCCTATGGAGAAGAAGAACAAGAGAGGTTGAACGCCTCTCGTTTTTGCCGACGACAGCTCCGAAACTAGAGTATGAAACGAATATCAAAATTTGTTTCATGAAAAAATTTGCTTTCATGAATTTCGTTTCGTTTTTTTATTTTTTATTTTGGCGTTTCAGGTTGTGGCGTCGCATGTGGGAGTGCCTCACGATGGCTTCGTCATTGTCAAGGTGGTTTCGCAGCAGAGGTGGCATCGATCTTTGTCATGAAGGTGACTGCCATGGTGGTCACGTTTTGGTGTGAGGGGTTTCACGTTCTGCCATGGTCGTTGCAGTAGAGGTGGGTGGTTCTCCGGTGAGGCAGGAACCTCAATGGTGGTGAGGCTTGTGGTGTATGACACGGTGTTAGGTGGAGAGGGTGGTGGTGGAGGCGAGCTTGGGTGGGTTGTGGTCGTGGAGGTTCAAGGAGATGTGGAGAGTTTTGTGGTAATGGTGGAGGCAAAAATATTCAAAATGCAAAATATCTCATTACTAACATGGAAGATGGCAAATTTGATATCCTAAGAAAAATAAGACTTATCAATTTAGACCCAGTCCATTAAATCAATGACAGAATTACCTATTATGCAGAATATTCGAAAAGTATGAAACAGAATACGTGATCAATGACAGAATTACCATTAAAGATGGCAATTTTTTTTTTCAAAAACAGAATACATGATCCATTTCAGAAAAGTTTTCAGAAAAGTATGAAACGAATCCTAAAATCTGTTTCAGAAAAAAACATGAAACTTTATGAAACGGATTTCAGGATCCGTTTCATACTTTTCTGAAACGGATCACGTATTCTGTTTCGTATTCCGTTTCTAGAAAAAAAAAATTTGTGAAATGGAATTCGAAATCCGTTTCAAAAATGTATGAAACGGATCCTAAAAGTCGTTTTATAAAACAAAGACATGGAAACTTATGAAACGGATTTCGAAATCCATTTCATACTTTTCTGAAACGGATTACGAATTCCGTTTCTGGAAAAAAAAAATTTCCAAACGGATTTTGAAATCCATTTTGCTTTTTCTTGAAACGTATCACGAAATCTGTTTCACAGAATAAAAATGAAAAAAAAATATAAAACTGATATTAATATTTCAACCATTCAAATCAAATTCCAAAACATTCTAGAAGAGTCTAACCTGCAGAGATGATAAGAGGAGAGCTTGCCAAAAAAAAGAATGAATGAAACTGAACCTCGGGGAAGACCTTCAAGGACATACGAACCTCGGACCAGGGACCACCGAGAGAATGAAGCAGAGAAAATTAAAATGAAGGGACCACACTCAAAATGGAACGGAGAAGAAACAGAGAGAAAGAAGGTATGAAATAATTTGGGGGTGCAGAGACAAGCAAAATAGTTGTCGCAGTAAATTTCATTTACTACTCCTCCACCCGTTTTCACCCACTGCACCTACAAATTAATTAGGGATAAAATGGTAAATTTGGGGGTACTGAAGAAGCCTTGAAGGTGCATGGAGAAGGCGCCTCCCTCAAATCCACGACATTAACTCCATTATTACCATCACCAAATTATAAGACAAACAATGTTTGAAAGTTAACTTCTACGGAAAGACACTTAAGACATGAGAAGGATCTTTGTTTTACTTATGATGAAATATTTTCTCTTAACCATAAATGTCCGAACAAACAATATTTTGTTCTGCAATATATTGTTGGGATATGATTTTTCCATTGAATATCAACCTAGACAAGGACAATTTAGCTGCAGATTCCCTCTCCAGGTCATTCTTCAAGGCTTAGTCAAAATAACAACTTCACCTTATTGATGAATTGAAAGAGGTTATAAGTCGTGACCTTCACTTACAACCTATCAAGAACTTATATTTACAAACAAGGCACCAAACCCTCACTACTCAATACAGGATATATTATTGTATTGGAAGGGTCGATTAGTGATTCTTGATAATCATGCCTTGATCAAGCAACTTTTATATGAGTATCATACTTCCTTGCTAGGTGGACATGCGAAAGTGGACAGAATTTTGGCCAGAATTTCGACTCAATTTTATTGGAAGGGAATGTTAAAAGATGTGAGATTTCATACACCAGTGCTTATGTCAGCAGGCCAAAAGTGACACTACCCTATCGACTGGGAGATTTAAGCATGGATTTTATCAGAAGGCTTCCACTATCAAATGGTTTCATAGTGATATTAGTAGTGATTGATAGACTCTCAAAATATGTTCATTTCTAAATTTGGATTCTCTGTTAATTTTTTTTGTGTTGTTCTTCTATTGTATCTTCATAATATATTGATTACCATTAATTTTGACATTTTAAAATATATTAAAAAATATTTAAAATATCAATATAGTATATTTTTCAATGCTCAGCAAAGGACAACACCCAAAAAATCAATAAAGAATCTGGACTCCTCATTTCTTTCTTATGAAAGCGGATTATACCAGCAAACAAGTGGCTAAGGTAATTGTTAAGCATGTTAAATTGCATGGGTTTCCTAAGACTATTGTCTCAAAAAGAGATAAAGTTTTTACTAATCACTTTGACGACACGTTTAAGCTCAATGGGATTCAAATGTTTTGAAATGTACCTACGATGCTTCATTCATGATTCCCCGAATAACTTATTATCTTGGACAGAATTCTGGTACAACAATAGCACTAGTTTGACACCTTTTAAGGTAGTTTATAGGAGTCACCCGCCAAAGTCGACTAAGCATACAATCGACCTAGCAGATTCGGTGTCATTACAAGAGAAGCTTTTAACCAAAGACACTACACTTCATAAACTAAAGCGTAATTTACTGAAAGCTCAAGCTCATATGAAGAAATTTGCAGGTAAAAAGAGACAACTGGAATTTTAGATTGGTGACATCGTTTTGGTAAAGTTGCAAAAATCTTACAAAAGGTTTAAAGTACAAGTACATCAAAAACTAGTCCAGTTGCAAGGATTTGAGGATGAGCAAGCTACATGGGAAGATACTACCGCATTGCAACAAACTTTCCCAGAACTTAACCTTGAGGACAAGGTTAATTTAAAGGGGAGGCATTGTAACAAGGCAAGAAGGGGTAAAAGAATCATTCGTTGGAAGAGAAGGTAAGAAGCACGTAGAGAAAAGGAATTGGAAATGAGATGGAGCTACCAACCCAAAATAACCAACACTTAATTAAGGGATTTTCATTGGCAGAAGGAATAAGTAATAGGACCTAGAGTGTGGAATGAAATTTTGTCATGATCTTTCTCCCCCTGGATCTTTCAGTCCTTCAGATTTTTTTTTAACACTGTATTGCTGCTCTATTCTGTTACTGAGCTTGTTGCAGAGATAATGGCGTAATGAGGATGAAATTCAGCTCCCATATTCTGTCTGCATAGTTGTTTTTATTCCTTATTTTTTTTCCTTATAGTGATACCTCATTACAGAAAGACATCTTGGAACAAACAAAAACCACGCTGGATCACCTACGTATTGCATGTAGTAATAATCTTATAAATCAATTACACTATACACAAATATCACTGCTCACATTAACAAAATGCAACACCGTGGCAGAGACAGCAACAGCCATCTCTACCAGCCACCAAAAGCACAAGCACGAACCACCTTCTAAACTGGCCAGTGCTTCCACAAAAAAAAAAAAAAAAAAAAAAAAAAAATCAGCAAGGATGGAGAACCACTACCAAACTGACCAGTTTTTACATTAAAATCAAATCAGCTAGGATCACGAACCACATAGCAAGTGGAATGTGCAATTGACTTTCAGAGGACACATGCATGATGTCAAACAGCAATCGCCACTCGAATGCCAACATTAAACTCTGTCACTCCACGGAAGCTCACATGCCAAATGCCCCGAGATGCAAGAAACTCTGAAATTGTGGTGGAATGATATGGATACTACTGTTGGTTTAAAGCAGGAAGTGTAGGGCGTGGCCTAACAACATTCAGAACTCCTCTTGCAGTTGACTGTTAAGGGACAAAATAGCAAACAGTAAGAAATATTGATCTAAATAGCCTGAATAAGTATGTATCCGGTTGTTTTACCTCAAAGAAGGAATTCAGATTCAATCGCAAGAGAAATCGTCTCAAAAACGGGGCTCGCTGACTTCCAGCAAGTCTGCTACTGCGCAGTATAGTGTACAAGGAATTTGATTTCTTGTTGAATTCCTATATATGATGTTAGATTAGAGAAAGCAAACAATAAATAAATAGTCAAAAGAAACGATAGATTTCAGTAAAGGATGGAAATCTAATACAAAATATAGAATGAAACCAGTAATTTGGAAAGGCCCAATCGACTGAAACAGGGAGGAAAAATGGACGGTTTTATTCATTACAAACAGATTGCATTTAAATACAAACCCACCTCAGCAATTTAGCCCCAGGTACAGTAAATTTCTATGAATATGTCTGAAGTGAAGAGAGAAAATTTCAATTTTTGACACAGTAAGTTAGAGAAAAAATGACAAATGAGGTAGAACTTCAGATATTTGAGGGGAAATAGAAGGTCTCAAGTAAACATTCCCGTATAAATTTTTGCCACCTTCCATTAAAAAAGGTAGTTTGTGGACAGAACCATAAAGAAGCAACTATATTGTACTTTGTCTAACTACTACCAGACAAGTTCAAGAGTAGATAACTAATACTGTGTCCATTCTGAAGTTCCTCAAATCCAATTCAGTCTGTCTTATGGTAGACCTAAAAGTTACAGCTAAAGAATTCACATATTTATCATCATATACAAAATATATCATAATATTACAGCTTGAATATCACATGTGACAGATTGAATAAGATGATCACAAATTAGTATCTTCTTTTCTCTTAATTAAAAATGCTCACATGATTGAGCCTACTACGTTTAATATATAAGATTGTATGGGGGAAATAACGGCTTTAGATACTTATTCCTGTACAATTATTTGGTAAACAAAACCAGCAACGCATATCACCTCAGCTATATGTTCCAGTTCAGAAGTATTTGAACTGTTATCTTGGTTCTCGATATTCCAGCAAAATTGCAAGCAAAGCTTCATGATACTATCCAGTATCCTCGACACAGAACCAATGTCCAAGAAAGTTTGTGAAATCAAGGCTGACAGATACCTGTTGGAGACAGAAAAGTCAAATAGCCACCAGAAGGAATACAACAAAGTAAAATAGCGAGTTATCATTCATAAAGCAACAACAGTTTAACCATCGAGGCACCTAACACATACTTCCAAAGAGAATCAACTTCAGATTAATTAAGTCCCTATTTCTCATTAAACCACTGGTTCAGGGTACAAGAAGCTTTATTCTGATCTACTATTACTAACCGTATACAATAGAAGCAGAGTGAAACCAAAGTTATCTTTGACCATAAAAAGTGAAATATGATCCTTGTACGTGAGCAATAGTATAAAAGTTGCCCTACTGAGTCAATGGTCAAAAAGAGCTGTATTTAATATGGATAACCATGATCGTGCTGGTTTTCAGAGTATGCATGTTGAAATAGCTCAGTAAGCAAGACTGTAAACACTAAAAGCATGCAATACAAAAATGATTACTCTTGATGAAAGCCCACAAGTTCTGTAAAATCATGAGACTCTTGAATATGAGATTGCAAAATATTCCATTGAGACTCTATCACATCAACCTGCAAAAAGACAGCACAATTTTAAATGTGAAATAGACATTTTTTTGTTGTAAAAAAGGTACAGTACTCACGAGAAAATTGTAATTAGGACACCATCAGTGTGCTTTTTTCGCTAAAACCAAACACAAATTGAAATTTTTTGCTAATAGTAATAACTTTCATTTAGTACCTATTTGGCAGCTAGAATTTTGAGCATGAAATTGAATACTTGGACTAAAATTGAGCCTGCAAATTCTAACCAGCCCAGTCCATGGAATCACAAAATAACCAGCCAAGTCCATTCCTAATTCTTAACTGGCCCTAAAAGATTACCAATTCCACTTCTAGGTATTAAAATTGTGCTCAACACAAAAACAAAAGACATTTCTCTATTAAAATCAAATTGCAAGGTAAGAACCCAAGTCTCAAATTAAAGGTACGGGATTTATAAGGCCTTAGGCTCTCTGACTACTATAGTTAGATTGGCTTGCTTTTGTGATGTGGTACTCCCTAAGTTTTTATCAATTTATATAAAAGCTTTTCACAATGCCTCTCAACAGCAAACAAGTGGTGACATGGTAATGTGGTCTTTGTACAAGAGTAGTCAAAGGGATAGTACATAGTCAACTGTTGTGGAACAAGGGTACAAGGCGTAATGGGATTTCAGGATCCAATTGCAAGGTATAAGACTTAAGTATGGAATTCTAGAGTGGAATGTACAAGATCTTGGAATCTCCAACTATGGTGTCTAGCCTGGCTAAGCTTTTGGGGTGTAGTACTCCACAAGATTCATATCAGTCTCTCATGCTTCTTCACAGATCCCAAAAAGTTAGGATAAGATATAAATCTCCTATTTTATAATTTATAAACTAGCTTCTCTATGTTTGTTGGACAATGGACATGTTGGTTATGTTACATTTGACGGTATTTGCCTAATTGCGTGTGAATGCTTTGTAATACAAGTTTTTACATGTTCATATGACTTGTTCTTAGTAATTCAGCATATTACGCCCGAGTGCATGAATAAAAAAAAATATAGCAGTGCTGAACTAGTTTACTAATCCCACAATTACTTCAAAGTTTAAATAGTATTTATAGTAGCAACAGAACAAATTTAATATCAAAGATAAGATGTGAATGACAACCTGAATATAAAATTGGAGATTTCTGATCAAGAATGCCATGTGTTCTCTGACACGCCACATTGGTCGAAATCTCTGTTGTTTCTGCTGGGTTTCTGAGCTCTTCTCTTGATCATTTCGGCGTTTGGCAAAATCACTATGATATTGGTGCATTACAGATGCCCATAGTTTCTCCAACTCCATTTGTGTTCGTTTGAGCCGCAGTAAGTATTGGAATATTCTAAGGTACCTGTTAAAAGTGTTAATTTTGCAGAATATTTATTGACCTAGAACTAACATAATAAGTTTATTTAAGATATATAGGCCCTATTTGAATAAAGTTCTCCTTAAGTACTTCTGAAAGAAAAAAAATATGAAGCTAAACTAAGTTTCTCCATAAGTTGAAGTTAACTTGCGCACTTCAACTTCTATAAATGCTCTCATGTAACTTCTCTAGAATATGATGCGCATGAGTTTATTTTAACTTTTGGAAAAACTTTCATTCATTTTCTTCTATAAGTGCTTATGAAGAAGTTTATTCAAAGAATACCATAATATGAAAGCATTGTTTTCATATGAGAGGGAGGGAACAAATCCTGATAAAGTGATTATTGAATATTAAATGTCAAGATTTAAACACAGTCATGTGACTTTTATAAGCACTTTTTTCGGTCTTGACCATTTAAGCGAGAGTTTCCAATGGTCCTCATGTCTTAATAGTAAAACTAAATCAGTGGTCTCACAAGATATATCCCCTACATATAAACAATATTTATATATCTCTTAAACCAGTGGCCCTTATTATAATGTAATATTTCCACATCCTGCACACTTGGTATACCGAGAAGCCATGACATATTTTAAGAAGTTTTATACCATAAAGGGCTTCCATTTAGAAGAACTAGTATAGCTAACATTAATAACAAGACAAGAGAATCAGCCCTTGGCCGCAGGACATTAGCAGTGGTAACTTACTTAGACAGGACTTCTTGAGTAAAGAACAAATGTAAAGGCCAATCAACAGAATACCCAAGTGCAATACCATCCCAACCATCTACTGACACTTCTGATAAAGCATTTGAAAGTGAAGCACCAATGCCACCATCCACAGAAGAGGTTGGCTTTGGTAAATCTATTAGGGAAGGTTTAACTGTGATTCCGAAAGAAGGCATCCTAATGGAGGAAGAAAACATATTAGCACACGGTGTTCATAACAGCTCAGCATGAAGCTAGAAAAAATGGAAGGAAAAATAATGAATATGGATCCTAACCGCAGAGACACTTTAGAAAAATATTTGTCTTCTTCACCAATAGTTTTTAATGCAGCCTGCATTTCAAAGGAGTAGCAATTAAGCTTCGTTAAGGAATCTAAGAATATGAACATGTTGATGTAACTAACTGGTGAATGGCATGAAGCTAAAAATTCATTCATATCATAAGGTAACAGACCAGCTGAAATGGGACAGTAAGATCAGCTTCAGCTGTTGACTGGCGTGGCGGCAGTCGCATTAACTGACGACTTTCCTCAAGGAAACACTTGCATAGAAAATAACGAGTAGATCAAAAACGTCAGTATAATTTCATTAAAATTTCAAGACAAACTGAAGTTTGAGCTTCAGTGAGTAATTGATGCATATCCGAGGCACGGCATACAAATGAGACACAGCTAATTTTCTAGCTTAAAGTTTAAACCAATTTGCAACATCTCCTTATTTGTAACTGAATTATTTAGTCGTTCATAAATCAAACCAATATACATATTGAAAGAATTATTTTACCATTCACAAAATAGATAATTCCTAAATAAAAAACAATGCAGAAGTTGGAGATCCACAAATGACAGGGAGAAACTCACCTACCTACCATAATATATCAACTACAAATCTACCATAAATTTCACTAGACATTGACTGATTAATCATAATGTCATACAATATGGCCATGCGCACAGGCGCATACACAGATTATGATAAAACCAATATTCGACCAGTTTGTTAAAGATTTAAAAAGAAGTGATTCTGATGTACAATAATTTAACGATTATCTTTCACAGATTTTAGAAAAGGCCGAAATCAATTTATGTTTGTCCACAATAAAAAATCATTTTTGAAAAAATTAAATAATTGATTTTATGAGAATTTATTTCAAATAACTTCTGATTTCAATAAAAAAAATTATTATTTGTAACTAACACATAACAAACCAAAACAATATGGCCATGCACACAAGCACACACACAACAATTATGATAAAACTAATATTTGACCAGTTTGTTAAAGATTTAAAAAGAAGTGATTCTGATATACAATAATTTAGCGATTATCTTTCAGAGATTTTAGAAAAGGCTGAAATCAATCTATGTTTGTCTACAATAAAAAATCACTTTTGAAAATTAAATAATTGATTTTATGCGAGTTTATTTTAAATAACTTCTGATTTCAATAAAAAAAAATTTATTATTTGTAACTAACACATAACCCAAAAAAGTGATTATCTTTTTAAAATAAATGTGCCCATAATCAATTTCAAGGGTTAAAAAAAGGGACACAGAAAAGGAGAAAACATATCATTGACATCCCTGATATGTGCAAAGGGTCATGAGGGTATATGTTGGGTCTGTGGGCAAAGTTCAACTTTACAGTCCATGTCCAATGGTTTAAATAGGAAAGATGCCCATCAGATGTAGTGTGTTGTGAACTGAGAGTTGGAATGGTGGTAAGGTAAGCACTCTTGATCATAACCTCCCTGCCCCAACCTCAACTTTTCATTGCATAAACAGTTTTTTTCTAACACAACTAAAACAAAATTCGCATAATGACACTCACTGCCATTCAAAATGTTAGTATAGATTAGATAATATTTCTAGCTTTACCTGGAACAAATCTCCTTTTGCCAATAGAAAATAGTCTTTTAATGCCTTCAAGTGGCCATTCAAGTCAGCACGTACAACCACAAGCTGCAGACATGCACGGAATAGATTTTGAAGGCTCTGAACAGAAATGGTCCAAAAATTAATAAAATACATGAACCACATGATTTATGTTAAGCACCTGCCAGAGATGACTGGCTGCAATAGTCTGAACAGAGTCCACAGCACATTCAAATGATCTTTTATGAAATTCAGATGATTCCTGTGGAAAGTAAATAATGAGTTTGTCTAGAAACTAACCAGAAATGTCAATAGTAAAAGAATGATTAATTAGTCAGTTAGTTAGAACCGAAGAAGTATGACACATAAAAGGCTGTCAAAAATCCAACTATTTAATAAAACAGCTTTGGAAAATCAGCATCTATGAGATTGAATGAAATGCAGGACATGAAAACCTTTAGGTTCAGAAGCATTGCTTCAATCTTATCTGCCTCAGTTTGTGGAAGCAAATCATCTCCTATTCCCATATTAATTGCAGGTTCCCTATGAAAATGAAAACGCCCTGCTAATCCATGTATCTTCTGCAAACTTTTAGGCATTTGAGGATGCACAGCATCCCCTGACTTGAAGGAAGGACTTGGATTTCGTAGAACCCTAACAGCCTTTCCAGCAAAAAGAATTGACTCAGCAACACGCATAGGTATATATTCTGGCAGCATATCCTGCAAAACAAAAATGTATAAAGAGTAAAATTTGTACACAACAACCATTGATGACCTGTCAATATAAAGTTAGGTTAGGGACAATTAGAACTCCTGAACTGAACTGGACAAAATCCAATTCACTAACGAATGAAATATGGAATTCATTGATACATTAAAGTGAGCTTACCAAACGCTAAGTAATATTCATGAAAAAAATGACGTTTGTTTCATGGAATATTGCATACCAAGGAATGACATTCCCAAGAATACTATTAACAAAAAATGCTATTCCTGAGTAAACTAAAAAATATGTTGGGTTATATTTTAATATTCCTGGGAATATCTTTTAAAATTCAAAATCATTAAGAGTAGAAATAGAAGCTATAATTGGGTTAGAAAACAATTTTCCAAATTCCTATGGAAATATTACTTTCCCAACCCTAGTATAGGAACAAAAATGAAGAAAACACAAGGTATTACTACTTTCCAGGTTCGAAACAGGACATAGGAAAACTTTTGTATGGATTATAACAAACATGAGAATATTAAATTCCAAAGCTCACATTCTCATGAATAAACTTTTAAACCTTGAAACAAACACACTCAAAAGAAATAGTCATGGCATGACCAGAATTAGCTAACAATACCAAAGAAATATGAAAGCCCAAGTGCCAATCAGACAATGATGCATCATCGATTGACATGCGTGCCAACTTTTCAGAGATATCTGGATGAGATGAGTTGCTTCCTACATCTCTATCTTCTTGCCTGAAAACCAAATGAATAAGGTCAAATAGATAATTACAAAGGAATCGCAGATAAAAGTTCTCAAAACCTAAGAAACCAGAAATTATCAATGCCACCAAATAATCACAAAGTTTAAAAGAAGTGAAGAAGATGAACTGATATCCAGATAAATTAGTTTTCATGTACCAAACACACCATATATTTTACTAGCATAGTTTTCTTCTTGTTTGGAAGGGAGAGATCAGAGGTGATAAAGCCCTTCGGCTTTTGATGATTTTGGTGGTATGACGTGATGTGCTATAAGGTTATGATATGATCATAAAAAGTAGAGTACTAATCCTTTATCTATACTAATCAGACTCCTACTAACAGGAGACCAATCATAAGATGATGAAATATGGCAACTAATCCTAAAAGTTAGTGAGAAAATAGGCTAATCTTAAAGGTGAAACATTATAAGATATGATCAAGATGATATAAGATGTTTCCATACATTATAACAGATGAAACAAATAAGTATTATTTAGTCAATATCCAATCATGGTGACAATAGCATATAACAGAAACTATTGAATTATAGCAGAGGCTACAATCGTTTTGATAAATTATGACAATGATCGATAATAATGTTAATAATAATAATAATAATTACTATAGTCATTACTTATAACCAATTTAATAGTATGATACATCAATCATGGAAATAAAATATTTTCGACAACGGCCTTCAAAAAGTTTGGATGTCCAGGATTATTAACAAAATATATCTTACTCTCAACACAATTTTTGCAATATAACACCACCACATCAGTCTACCCCTGTAATTGTTTTGACACACAATTCAATGCATATCAACAGTAGACATATTAAAAGTTAATACCGAGTTACCTCCTAATGAAAAATTCTCCATGCTGGTCTTGAAGAATCCCATAGACCATCCACGATGCAAGCTGGTTATACATGACCTGGTGTCCATGCCAAAGAAGCCTAAGCTTTGGACAAGAATAGCCGAAAAAAGATAATAAGAATTATTAACCAGGGTGTAAGCTGAAGACTGATGCGATGTTTTAAGGATGAGAAAAAACAAATTAGTCCCAAAATGATATCCACCGTTAACCTACCCAACATTCACACCTATATTTTTTATACTACATTAAAGATTTGTAGTGACTAACAGAATTAAAACATTCATGACTTAACAATTAAACACCCAAGGTGTTTTTTGACTACTAGTCTAATACAAAAGCAAAATTTAGAGGCTAATAATAACATAGTTGGAATGACATAACCCGCATCGTAACAATACCTAGAACACTATGCAAAAAAGAACTGCATATACCTTTGCATGCAAGTCTGTAACTCAGGCACCCCACAATGGCATCTTTTATGCAGAAGATTAAGAAGTTGACCTCCTCGAATATCATCACGCTCAATCTCCAGGATGAGTTCGTAAAGAGGAGGCAAAAGGCAAAAAAACTGGAAAAGAAATCAAATCAATGTCTGAATAAACTGAAAAGAGAAAACAGAAAAAATTACCTTGTTAAGGCCCTGAGTAACTGTCGCCAAGATAGGCATGGTTTCGGACAATAACTTCTGTTCAATATGCAGAACCGCAGACCTATAAACTGAGAGCACTTCCACAATGCCATTGGCTAGGGCCCTACGATACACACTTCCCTTCTCCTTTTTCTCTAAAGGATTCGTATTCGCAGACCTTATCCAACTTAAATTCCTGCACTTGGCTGAAAACCGCTCCATCTCCCTATAATAAAACCCCAACACGATGATCCTCTCAATAAGTTCCCTGCACCCAACACAATCCATTAGAAAGTTTCAATTTTGAGCGTACCCATTAAAAATTACCCTCCAAAGTAAAAGAATTGAATTTGGGGTTTAGAAACAAAAGAAAGATTAAATTAAAAGATGGAGTTAGAACCTGTCGCTTGGGTCGATAAAAGAGATGTCGGGAGCGAGCTTGAAGGTGCATTCGTCGGAAATGGGGGCTTCGGCGGTGAGGTGGTCCCGCCGGTCGACGATTAAGTCACCGGTGTAGCCCAGTAATGCTAGCAAAAGCTCGTGCAACATCGTTGTCTCTTGAGAATTTAACCTATCCCTTGTGGAGAAAACAAATGCGTTGAGGAAATTTGAACTTTTGGAGAACAAGGGTTAGATTGGATCACAGATTTGAAAATCTGTTTTAAGTGTGAAGCAATTTCAAAGTGAAAGTTCGAAAAGCGTTGAGCAGCTGAAGAGCTATTTTTCCTGCAAAACTTAAACCACTACCAGAACACTGCGGCTGGTGGCTTTAATGTATATTTAAAAAAAAAAAATAATATATATATATATATATATATATATATATTGTATATTATTATATATTATTATATATTATTATATAATTTTCTGATGATTAATGTATCGAGTATAAGATTTTATTTTAGCTTTTCTTTAACTAAACATGTACACAATGTGCAATTCAGTTTGGTTCATTTAAAAAAAAAACAATTATTTGCTAGTTCTCTCATAGGCATTTTAGACAATAGTAAAAAAAATTCAACGATTATAATTTTTTTTGAGATAATTTTTTAAAGGTTTAAATATATGTTTGGTCCTTATTTTCGTTATCTTTATTAAATTTGGTCATCTTTTTCGTTTTGTATTTAATTAAGTTCTTATTTTCGTCAAATTTTAGTTAAATGTTAATTTTACAAATATTAATGTATATTTTTTAAATTTTAATAATATTTAAATAATTATATTCTATTTAACAATTTAATATAATAATTATATTCAATTTATAATTAAATATAATAATTTATAATTGAATTTCAAAAATAACTAATAATAATGTCAATCTTAAAAATTAAATTGTTCCGTTTTAACAAAATTTAGGACTAAATTAAACAAAAATAACAAATATAGGAACTTAGTTGAACAAAAATAACGAATATCGGGACTAAATTGAATAAAAAGAAATAATACAACCACAAACTGACATGTGGCACTGGCATTGACATGTGGCACAATTGTGACTTGACACGTGGAAATTTTTTTTTAAATTAAAAAAATTTTAAGAATTTTTTAAAAATTAAAAAAAATCAAAAAAATCAGGAGGTGACACATGACATGTAATGTTCACAAATGTTAACTATTTAAACAAAGTTAATGAAAAAATCAAATTGACCAAAATTTGACAAAAATGAAAACATAATTAAACACAAAAACGAAAATGGTGACCAAATTAAATAAAAATAACAAAAATAGGAACCAAATGTATATTTAAGTCATTCTTAAAAATAAGAAGCTGTAACTAGGAAATAAAGTGTAATTATAATCACATATTAGAAATATAAATATTTTGAAATTTTAAAACAAAAAAAATAAAGTATAGGTTATGGCGGTTTAAAAATATAAAATTTATAATAAAATTAAATCTGAATATAAACCCGTATTAAATAATACATTTTTTATTATAAGCATTTTCATATAATTTGTGTAAGAGCTATTTGAAAAATAAATGAAAACTATTTACAAACAAGATTTTGATAGCTTAATTAAAAATAAATCAAAGTCCAAATAAATGTTTCATATAATTTGCGCAAGAGTTATATGAAAAAAAAATTTAAACTATTTATGAACAAGTTTTTGATAGGTTGGTTAAGAATAAATAAAAGTTCAAATATATCATGTAAGAAAAAAAAAAACTTATATATAGAAAGAATATCTACAAATACATTGTCTTACATTTCAGACAGAAAATAATGCTCTATTTTCTATATGAAATTACTCGATTTATGTGTGTCAAATATATCTCGAAAATATTTTTTGAAAGACCTAACCCATTATTTATTTATACTAAATAAAGATAATTTAAATTATTTTTATTTTCCATAAAATGTTAACATTTAAGATCAAAACTTTCTTAAATCTGTAGCTTATATTATTGAGATATTATTATAATTATTTATTTTATTATTAATAAAAGTATATATTATTAGGTTTAAATAGTCATTTGATTTTTTTTAGTTTTTTTAATTTGATCCTACTTTTAATTTGTTTGTTTAATTTAATTTTAAATTTCAAAAATATTATTCAATAAAGTCTTTTTACTTAACTCTGTTCAAATTGATAATAGCAGTATATACGTGTCATTTTTCCGATAACGTGTATTGTGCACTGATGTGACTGTATATTTACTTGTGACATGGATTGTGGTATTTAATTGAATACAATTTAGTTTTCGAACTGGGAGAAATTGAGAGTAATTGAAACTCGATAATATTGTGTTTGGATGAAGCATTTCAACAATACTAAGAAATTGAAATGCATTATATTTGAATTGCTTGCAATTAAATTTCCTTTCTTTTCTAAATAACTTGTTTGGATAAAGATATTAAAATACCTTACATTTCAATTTCTTGTTTGCATAAAATAATTGAATTTCTTGTGAGATAAAATTTCATTTTATCAATATTTATTTTAGGCTTAATTATGTTTTGAATTCATGATAAATTTGGAAACAGGTCGGTCAGGCTTGTCGGGTCAACGAGTCGGTCAGGTCATTGGGCCTGCCCGATACATTTGAGTCATCAGGCCCGCCCGACACCTCTAGGACATTTGGCTCGCCAAACCCGTGTGGGTCGTCGGGCTTACTCGACCCGTTTGTGTCATCAGGTCAGTCCGATCCGCCAGGATCATCTGGCCAACCCAACCTGTCATGGTTGTCGGGTTTGCCGGGTCTATTTGGGGTTGAATCCAAAGTGTGAGGTTAAGTAAGAAGAATTTCAAATTCCACATTTTTTTAGAGCATTTGAATTTCTTCTAATTTAGCTAATTGAAATACTTCAAAAAACTGCATGCATTTTAAATTCTTTTTAATTTCTTTATCCAAACAAAGAATTTCATTGCAAAGAATTTCAAATTCTCCAAATAAATGAATCACCCTCTTGAATTGCCCCGTCCAAACACACCATAACCTTGTGTTTGGATGGAGCATTTCAACAATGCTTAGAAATTGAAATGCTTTCTATTTGAATTGCTTGTAATTAAATTCCATTCATTTTTTAAATAACTTGTTTGGATAAGGAAATTAAAATACCTGACATTTCAATTTTTTGTTTGAAAAAAAAATGAATTTATTGTGAGATAAAATTTAATTTTAACTATTTATTTTACGCTTAATTATATTTTGAGTTCATGATAAATTTGGAAACATGCTCGACAACCCAGATGGGTCGGACAGACCCAACTACGCAACCGGATTGGTTAGACCCGACGACCCACCTGAGCTGGACCGATTGGGAAGCCAAGACAGGCTGGGTGGCCCGATGATCTAGAGGCTTGACGGCCCATACTGCATGATTGTGCCGTCAAGTTCGTCAATATGGCCCGGTCCAACCCGTCTAGGTCATTGGCCCAATGCTCCAGACGGGTCCGACAACTCGAACGGGCCCGACGACCTGGACGAGCCCGACAATCCGGACGAGGCCGAATACCCGGAAGAGTTCGACGACCCGGATGGGCCCGTACACCCAGTCGAGCCCGAAGACCTAAATGGGTTCGACGACTAGGATGGGCCCAAGGATCCAAACGGGCCCGACAACTCGGATGGGCCCAACGACTTGGATACGTTCGACGATCCAGACAGGCCCGACGACCTAGACGAGCCTGACAACTTTACGGGCCCATTCAAATCGTCAGTTCCATCCGAATCATCGGGACCGTCGGGCCTGTTTGGATCATCGGGACCGATCGGGTCATCAGGCCCGTCTTGGTCAAGCTCGTCCGGGTCATCGAGCCTGTTTGGGTCGTCGGGCCCATTTGGGTCGTCAAACATGTATGGGTTGTCGGGCCCGTTTGGGTCGTCAGACCTGTCTGGGTCATCGGGTCGTTTGGGTCGTCGGGCTCGTCCGGTTCGTCGGGCCCGTCTAGGTCATCAGGCATGTCCGGGTTGTCCGGCCCGTCCAGGTCGTCGTGACCGTCTAGGTCGTCTGGCCCGTCCGGGTTGTCGGGCACGTCCAGGTTGTCGGGCCCGTCCGGGTTGTCGGGCACGTTCGGGTCGTCGGTCTCGTTTGGGTCGTCGGTCTCGTCCGGGTTGTCGGGTACGTCCGAGTCGTCGTGCCCGTCCGGATCGTCTAGAATGTGAGGTTGAGTGAGAAGAATTTCAAATTCCACCTATTTTGAGGGTATTTGAATTTCTACTAATTTAGCTAATTGAAATCCTTCAAAAAAATGCTTGCATTT